>Ga0268362_100059_pt1 | contig 54403 bp, 51 predicted proteins | sample MetcocultureR2M_FD_197214 | JGI IMG/M metagenome (GOLD analysis project Ga0268362, IMG submission 197214) | Soil microbial communities from Anza Borrego Desert, Southern California, United States - Methanotrophic co-culture R2-M | ecosystem: Environmental > Terrestrial > Soil > Desert | place... | reverse complement strand
GGAGGCTCGTGATGCCACCAAGATGAACCATTGACAAAAAACCTGATGTGACGGGAATCGAACCAGCAACCCGTCCGTCACGTGTTTCAACCTACTGAAATCACGAGTGCTTTAACCATTCGATCGCAGTGTGTGTGGCGTAGATGCAATTTATGGACCTCAGCTCGCAGTCCGCAGTCATTGCCCCGGACAGTTCAAGCGGCTTTTCTCAAATGTTTTCAGCGGTGTAAATGTCAAATGGAAGCAAATTTTGTGTCATTGGAAATGAGTCTGATCTATTGAGCACCGCATCTCCCATGGTCCGTACTAGGGTCTCTGTCAATTGACGTGCAGGATGAGAAAGAACAGCCTTTAGCAACCCCTCCGCTAAGCCAGCACGTGTTTCGTTTGTCAGTTCATGGGCCACGACGACCAATCTCTGAGCTTTCGGGCTGCGGTCCTCCCGCAGGGCTCGCATGACCCCTGTCACACCGCCTCCTGCAACATAAAGACCGACCCACCGATCCTGCGAAGCTAGAAGCCTCTTGGTGAACTGATAAGCAGACTCAGGCTCCTCCATCGTAGCCAATGTCTCAAGCATCTGAAACTTCGGTGCAGCTTCGCGAAAGTAGGACCTGAAGCCCATTTCACATAGTTCCTGAGCGAGATAGCGGTGGCTGCCAACGTAGACAGCGACCTCGCCCGGTTTAGAATTTAGGTGGGCAATGAACCAGGCTGCCGTTCGCCCTTTCTTGGCACAATCGTTTCCCACGAAGCCGGCCCGCTCGGGTGCCGACACGTCAGAGATCATCGTCACCACTGGGATGCCGTCTGCAGAGAGGTCCGCGATGGCGTGATTGACCTGAGGATGGTCGGATGTGATCATTCCGATGACGTCGGCCTCCCGGCTGAGTGCATGAATGGCTGCTGCCGCCTTGTCGGGGCTCAGATCGTCCATGAAGCGTACGATCGCCCGCCCGTGAGCATCAGGGAATGCCTCCACCGATCTTGTCAGAAGCTCACTCCACATCTGGTAAAGTTTGCGGTGCTGCTGCTTGAGCAGAAAGCCGAATTTGATAACCGGCTTGTCCGCCTCGATACGCCGCTTGATCGCCGTCAGGCCATGAAAGCCAATTCGTTCAGCAGCCTCCAGCACCAGGTCTGCTGTCTTGGGGCGGACGGGTTGTCGTCCGTTAAGCACTCTGTCGACGGTTGAAATCCCCACATTTGCTGCTTTAGCCAGGTCGGCAATCGTCGGTCGCGACAAGTCATATTCTCCCATTTCGTGAAAGCCATTCTGAACGTTTTTGAAAGAAAAGGATAGACCGAAATTGACAGATTTTGAAGAAGTGGCCAATGATCGTGCATCGACAAGTCGCCTTGTCGCGCGGGCTTGGGAGAGCCTGAAATTTCGGAGGAAATACTCATATGACACTGACGAACGGCACCGCCACCGCGGTGGCTGCCGCTGCAAACGGCTATGTCCTCGAAATGCGGGGGATTACGAAGTCATTCCCTGGTGTGAAGGCACTTGACGGCATGAACCTGAAGGTGCGTCCGGGCAGCGTTCACGTCCTGGTCGGTGAAAACGGCGCCGGCAAATCGACGCTCATGAAGATTCTGAGTGGTATATACGCGATCGACGACGGGGAGATTTTCTTTCAAGGCGAAAAGCTCGACCACCAAAATGCAGCCGCAGCGCTGGATCGCGGCATCTCGATGATCCATCAGGAGCTCAGCCCCGTCCTCGATATGACGATCGCCGAGAACATCTTCCTCGGTCGTGAGCCTACTGTTGGAAAGAAGGGCGTTTTCGCCTCCTTCGTCGACTTCAACCGCATGAATGCCGACACACAAAAACTTCTTGATCGGCTGGGCCTTAGATATTCGGCCGACACCAAGATGCGCGATCTTTCCATCGCCGCCATGCAACTGGTCGAGATCGTCAAGGCAATTTCGCGGGAGGCATCGCTCGTCATCATGGACGAGCCAACGTCCGCGATCAGCGACACCGAAGTTGCCATGCTGTTCCAGCAGATCGCCGACCTGAAGGTAAACGGCGTTGCGATCATATACATCACCCACAAGATGGACGAGATCTTCCAGATCGCCGACGACATTACCGTCATTCGCGACGGTCAGTTCATCGCCACAGGGCCATCCGGCGACTACACAGAAACAAAGCTGATTTCCCAGATGGTCGGCCGGACGATCTCGAGCATCTTCCCAAAGGAAGAGGTAACCATTGGCGATGTGGTGCTCTCGCTGGACAATGTCAGCCGCGCGGGCGTCTTCGACAATGTCAGCTTCACGGTGCGCGTCGGTGAGATTGTCGGATTGGCCGGATTGATCGGCGCTGGTCGAACAGAGGTCGCCCGGGTGATTTTCGGCTTGGACCAAAGTGACGGCGGCACGATCCGCCTGAATGGTGCACCGATCAAGATTGCCTCCCCCACGGATGCAATCCGGCAGGGAATCGCCATGGTGTCGGAAGATCGCAAGGCTGAAGGCCTCGTGCTTTGCCGATCGGTCGGCGAAAACATCTCGCTCGCCAATTTGAAGAAATTCGCCTCCGGGCTGTTCATCAGCGAAAGGCAGGAGGAAACAGCCGCCCAGCGTATGATCAAGATGCTGCAGATCAAAACGCCGAACACGGAGATGATCGTCGAAAATCTGAGTGGCGGCAACCAGCAGAAGATCGTCCTGGCAAAATGGCTTCTGGGCGATCTCAAGCTCTTGATCCTGGACGAGCCGACGCGCGGCATAGATGTCGGATCCAAGTCCGAAATTCACAAATTGATGACTGAGTTTGCCCGCCAGGGCCTGGCGATCCTCATGATCTCGTCGGAGCTGCCCGAGGTTCTCGGAATGAGCGATCGCGTGGTTGTGATGAGCGAAGGCCGAGTTGCCGGCGAACTGACAAGAAGCGAGGCGTCGCAGGAAAGCGTCATGCGCCTTGCAACGGGAGGACACTGATGAGGATGGAAACCGCAACGAAGAGCGATACGCAAGGCACCAAGCCGTCGCCGCTGAGCAATTTGGACTTTGCGCAGATTTACCGCAAATACGGGACGGTGCTCATCTTCATAGGCATCTGTATCCTGGCATCGCTTCTCAGCCCGACGTTCCTTACCGAAGCCAACTTGACCAACGTGTTGCGGCAGGTCGTGGTCGTCAGCCTACTTGCTTGCGGCGTCACTTTCATCATCATCCTTGGCCATATCGACGTGTCTCTTGGTTCGGTGCTGGCGCTTTGCGGCGTGATCGCAACAAGCGTCATGGCGATGACTGGCAGCGTCATTCTTGCGGTCTGCGCAGGGATCGCGGTCGGTATCTTTACCGGCCTGATCAATGGCTTTGTCATCACGTTCTTCCGGATTCCGTCTTTCATCATGACGCTTGCGATGACGACGGTCGCCCGCGGTGCCGTGCTTCTCTACACCGGCGGCTCACCAGTCACCGGTCTAGGCGACTTCAAGGTCATCGGTCAGGGCTCGGTCGGTCCGGTTCCGATTTCCGTGCTCATCCTGGCGGCTTTTGTCATCCTTTCATGGGTCCTTCTCAACAAGACGAAGTTCGGCCGCTATGTCTATGCCGTCGGCGGCAACGAGCGGGCGTCCAGAGCTTCTGGCATCAATCCCGATAGCATCGTCGTCAAGGCGTTTATTTTCAACGGGATACTCTGCGCGGTTGCCGGGATCGTTCTTATGTCGCGCATCAATTCCGGCCAGCCGGCAGGGGGCGTCGGCTACGAATTCGACGCCATCACCGCTGTCGTCGTCGGTGGCACAAGCTTGATGGGGGGCACCGGCACGATCACCGGCACGATCATCGGCGCAATGATCATAGGTGTCATCAACAACATCCTCAATCTCCTCAATGTCAGCTCGTACTGGCAGCAGATCATCAAGGGACTGATCATTGCGATCGCCGTCATCCTCGATGTCTGGACAAAATCGGCCCGCAGCAAAAAGAAGGCCTGACTGTTCGAGGCCGCACCACGATTTGCGGCCAGGACCAACTGTGCGTGCGCTTCACGACGCAAAACGTAACCTAGTCTCAATTGGGAGGAACCTATGAAACTCATCGCTAAACTCGCTCTTGCCTGCGCTGTTTCCGTCTCAGCTCTGTCGGCAGGTGCTGCCTTTGCGGCTGACAAATTCGTCGTTGGTTATGCGAACATGGCCGACACCGACGTCTTCGTCATGGCACGTAAGAACGCCTTCATCGAGGCCGCCAAATCCGATGCGGATATCGAAGTCAACTTCTCTGATGCCAACAATGACGCCAGCAAGCAGCTCGACCAGATCGATAATTTCATCGCCCAGAAGGTCAACGCCATCGTTGTCGTTCCCGTCGATTATCAGGGCATCGTCCCTGGCGTGGAAAAGGCTAACGCGGCAGGCATTCCAGTCATAGCACTCGGAATCCAGTCGGCTGGCGGGAAGTATACCTTCGTCGGTTCCAAGAACATCGACGCCGGTCGCCTTCAGGGTGAGTTCATGAAGGCTAACCTGCCAAAGGATGCCAAGATCCTCTATCTCGAAGGCACACCGGGCCTGTCGCATACGCAAGAGCGCAAGAAAGGCTTCGACGAAGCCCTAGGTCGCTCTGACGTAACCACGCTCGCCAGCCTGTCGGCAAATTACGATCGCGCAGAAGGCATGAAGGTAACTGAAGACTGGATCCAGAGCTTCCCGAAGTTCGATGGCATCATCGCTGCCAATGACCAAATGGCGCTGGGCGCTCTCGAAGCCCTCAAGGGTGCAAACCGCCTCAATGGTGTCCTCATCTCCGGCGTCGATGGTGTGCCGGATGCGTTGACCGCCATTAAGGCCGACGAAATGTCCCAGACGATTTTCCAGGACGCAACTGGTCAGGCGAAGGCCGCCTTCGAGGTTGTTGAGGGGATTAAGAAGGGCGAACAGCCGCCGGCCGAGAAGCTGGTTCCCTTCGCTTCCATCACCAAGGAAAACGTCGACCAGTTCATCAATAAGTGATTCCTCCCGGGCGTGTCGGGGATCCGTTCCCGGCACGCCGAACCTTTCTACTGTCCATCAGCCGGTGTCCGAAACACAGGAAAAAACATGACAATTAGAATTGCAGTTATCGGCGCAGGCCTGATGGGGGCGGATCACGCGAAGATCGTTGCAGAGGAGATGCAGGGTGCCACGCTGCAACTTGTCTGCGACATGGACGAGAGCCGTGCCCGCAAAGTCGCCAACTTATATGGCGCGGCTGGCGTCGGAAACGATCCGGAGGCTGCTATTTGCCGTGCCGACATCGATGCGGTGATCGTGGCGAGCCCGGATTTCACGCATGCTCCACTTTCGCTTGCCTGCATCGCCGCTGGAAAGAAGGTTCTTTGCGAGAAGCCCCTGTCACAATCGTCGGAAGAATGCCTGAAGGTGATGAATGCCGAGATGGCGGCAGGTGCGCGCTCTGTGCAGCTCGGCTTCATGCGTCGATATGATCAGTCCTACGTTGAAATGAAGCTGGCACTGAAAAGCGGGGCGGTCGGCCGCCCTCTGATGATGCATAATTTCCATCGTAACGTCGAAACGCCTGCGTCTGACTTTACGGGCGCAATGGCGATTACCAATTCGGCGCCCCACGAATTCGACGTCGTCCGTCATGTACTGGGCACAGAATACGTCTCGATTTCGGCGTTTCAACCGAAACGCTCGGATGCTCTGGTCGCTCCTGTCCTCATGGTTCTGGAAACCGCCGATGGACAGCTGGTGAACATCGAAATCAACAATAATGCTGCCTATGGCTACGATGTTCGCGCCGAACTCGTTGGTGAAAAAGCCTCAATCGCGATGAACCAGGTTGCGTTCACGCGGATAGACCGGCGTCTGAGCCAACATACCGGTTATGACGCCGATTGGCGCGGCCGGTATTATGACGCCTATCGCCGTCAGAACCGCGCCTTTTTGCGCTTCGTCGAAACCGGGACATTCCCGGAGGTCGCGTCCAGCTGCTGGGACGGCTACTGCGCCGCAATCGTCGCCGAAGCGGGTGTCAGAGCTTTGAACGAAGGGCGGAAAGTCGCCGTCGAAATGATGAACAAGCCGGAGTTCTATGCATGAAACTGGGTTTCGTATCCGACAGCCTTGGCGGCGTGCCAATCGACGAACTGCTCGACCATGCCAAGCGCATGGGCGTATCGGGGGTGGAAGTCAACACCTGCGGATGGTCTACCGCGCCGCACTTCGATCTCAAAGCCATGCTGGGTAACCGGGATGCGCAGAAGTCCTTCCTCCAGGGGTTTGCCGACCGCGGCCTTGAGGTCATCAGCCTCAATGCGAACGGCAACCCCTTGCATCCGACAGACCCAACGCAAGGGGAAGGCCTGAAAGATACGATCCGGGTTGCCGGCGAGATGGGAATCAAGACCGTTTGTACAATGTCGGGCCTGCCCGCCGGCAGCGCCAACGACACGATGCCGAACTGGGTTGTCTCATCCTGGCCACCTGAGACGCAGGCGATTCTCCGATATCAGTGGGACGAAAAACTGCTACCGTTCTGGGAAGAAATCGTCTTGCTCGCGAAGGAGAATGGTGTCGAGCGGATCGCTCTTGAGCTCCACGGCAATCAGTGCGTCTATAACGTGCCATCGCTCCTGAAGCTGCGTCACGCCGTCGGACTGACCATCGGCGCCAACCTCGATCCCTCTCATCTGTTCTGGATGGGGGCGGATCCGCTGATTGCCGCCGAAGCTCTCGGCGACGCGATCTACCATGTCCACGCCAAGGATACGTTCCTCAATACGCCTAAGCAGGCGGTCACAAGCCTTCTTGAAAACGGAAGCCTGTTGGATATTCCTGCGCGTAGCTGGTCATATATCACGTTGGGCTTCGGTCATGGGGAAGAGTGGTGGCGTCAATTCTGCTATCGTCTGAAGATGGCCGGATATGACGGGTGGCTTTCGATTGAGCACGAGGATGTCCTCTTGAATTCCCTGGAAGGCTTGGAGAAATCCGTTGCCCTCCTGCAGGGCATAATGCCAAGCGCCGCAGCTGACTTCAAACCGCAGGCGATCTAAGCACCCAGAGGCGGTCGATCGACTTCAGGATAAAACGCATCCTCGGCAAAGCCTACCGCAGGGAGGATGGGGCTGGCCGGTGCCTACCCCTAACCGATTTGAGACACACATGGACACAACACTTGCTGTCATCACGATTGGGCGCTCATCAGTCGATCTATACGGCGCTCAGGTCGGTGGTCGGCTTGAAGACATGGGCTCTTCCAACAAGTCCATGGGTGGGAACCCACCAATATTGCTTGCGGAGCCGCTCGTCTCGGCCTGAGGAGCGCGCTGATCACTAAGGTTGGTGATCAGCATATGCGCCGGTTTATTCGCGAGCAGTTGGTGCGTGAGGGCGTCGATGTCCGTGGAGTGGCGATGACCATGAACGACTGACTGCGCTCGTCATCCTCGGCATTCGGGACGAGGAACAGTTCCCCTGATCTTCTATCGTGAAAATTGTGCTGATATGGCACTCGGCGAAGACGACATCGATGAGACCTTGATTGCTGACGCGCGGTCCGTCGTCGCCACAGGGACACATCTTTATCGGTAATGATGCGCTTCGGTGCCAGGCCTTGTTTCTTTAGTAGCGTGACCAGCAGCTGCTGGCCGCATCGATCACGACGCAGTCCGTGGTGCCCGGAAAAATTTGACATTTCGCCCTGATGGGAATCGAAGAATCATGCAAATCTGGTCGCTCCGTTTCAGCCTGGAGAAGAAGCGTCGTGCTTACGCAGAGGGTGGGACCCAGGTGCTGAAGGCTTTAAGAATTTTCCACCATGTTTACCCATGGATATCGCGATCAATCGTTCGGGACTAGGCGTTCCAGTCTTGGACCCGCAAACCGGGCACTCGATCAAATTCACGATGATTATTTGTCACCATAATCAGCCCTCGCGAGCGAGCGTGGCCTGCGATCAACTGATCATAGGGACCGACTGGATTTCCACTTCGCGCCAACTCGGCGCGCAATTGACCTGTATGGCTGGCCGCCATTTCGTCGTAACGTAGCACCTCGGGGCGCGCGGCAAAGCCCTCTACAACGGTAATATTCTTCCCATACTGGCCGACTTCTCCGCCCCGTAAATCAGCTCCATCAGCTAACCGGGCTGATGCACAACTGATCATGATGACGATTGAACGCCTCGCGCACCTGCTGCGGTCTATTCTTGATCGTAAAAATGCAGATGTTGGTGTCCAACATGTACTTCAGCATTAAAATGCCTCGCGCTCCTGGGAAGCCGGCTGATCACGCTCATTCATAAAGTCGGATGTCACCGCCGCTCCTTCAAACCAGCTGTTCCAGATCTCGCCAGCAGGGGCGATAATGCGCATGCGCCCAACGGCAACCATATCGACGCGCTTTACATCATCCGCCAATGCGACAGCCTTGAGCAGACGCACCGCCTGGCTTCAATTGCTCTGGAATACTGCACCTTGCCATCTGCGCCCCTCCGAATTTATCAACTGTTTATGCATTACCCTGATATGTCAATGGGATATACCGAAAGATGGCCCAAGGATCTGTTGGGACTGGCGAACCGTCTCGGTCCAGCGCGGGTTTTGATCCTTTGCAGGTCGAGCACTACAAGAAGTAGGGGTGCATTTTCTCGCGGCAGATTTAAAGCTAATTGAACATTTAGTCCTTTAGCTGCCTGTCATGGGGTAACAGGGGACACTCATGTCGGAAGCGCACATTAAACGCCCATTGTGGATGATAATTACGGCATGCGGCTTTGCTGCCGTTCTTTTTTCGAGCGTCGCCATCGGAGGTACGGCCTGGTATCGTCAATCGGTTGCAACCAGCGATGCGCTCGATCGCGAAGCAGCGGGTGATCTTGCCCTCATCCAAACCGACATGGCGGCGCAGAAGAAGGCGGCTTCGGCCCTTGCGTTAGCGATCGCCGGCCAGCCGGACATCGCGGGATTGATTGAACGCAACGCCCGCGACGAGATCATCGGACGGTTTTCAGGTGCAATGCCGTCCATCGTCAGCGAAGGGGGGCTGCAACTCATCACCTTCGCCAATGTCAGCGGGGAAGCGGTTGCGCGCATCCATGCGCCGGACAAGTTCGGTGACGACATGAAGACGCGTCGCAAAACCGTAGTTGATGCGCTGGCAACAGGAAAGCTGGTTGCAGGTACAGAGCCCGGCCGGACAGCCGTCAGCATGTTCGCCTCTGCGCCGGTGGTTCGCGACGGCAAGACGGTTGGTGTCGTGGATGTTGGTACAAGCCTGACCAACGCCTATTTCGGACCCCTCGCAGACCGTATTGGGGGCGAAGTTTCCGTGCACATCATGGTTGACGGCAAGCTTGAAAAGCAGGCCACCACGTCGCAAACGAGTTTCCTGTCGCCCGACGCGCTCAAGGCCGCCTTCGACGGCACAGCGATGCAACAGCAGCAGCAGATCACCACAGAAACCGGCAGCTACGTCGTCAGGACGGTCCCCTTCAACAATTTCTCCGGTTCCAAGATCGGCGTGCTGGAAATCGCTTCCGACGTGACCTCCGTGCTTGAGGATGCCCAGACCGCGCTATGGACCACAGTTGCCGGCACTAGCGTCGTCTCGCTTCTGTCGCTCATCGGCTTTTTCGTCTTTGCCCGCTCGCTTGGAGGAGTCCTTGCCGGCCTCACCGGGACGATGTCTCGGCTTGCCAGTGGCGACCTGGATGCTCTCATCGAGGGCGAAAGCCGGCCGGACGAGGTCGGCGCTATGGCGCGCGCGGTCAACGTGTTCAAGGATAATGCCCTCCATGCCAGGGCACTCGAACAGGAGACCAATTCCCAGCGGTCGCAGGTGGAAGAAGAGCGCCGTCGAACGGCCGAACAGGAACGTGTGCGCGCCGAAGCCATGGCACGGGCAACCTCAGGGCTTGCTGACGGCTTGCAGCAGCTCGCCGCAGGCAACCTCACCTTCGAGCTCAACCAGCATTTTGCGGAGGAGTTCGAAAGCCTGCGGGCCAACTTCAACCAGGCGGTGGCGCAGCTTCGCGAGACAATGACCTCGGTCGCCGAATCCACCAGCTCCATCGACAGCGGATCGCGCGAGATCAGCCAGAGTGCGGAGGACCTGTCGAAGCGTACCGAGCAGCAGGCCGCCTCGCTTGAGGAAACCGCCGCCGCGCTCGACCAGATCACCACGAATGTCGCCAACTCCTCCAAGCGCGCCGAAGAGGCGCGCACGGTGGCAATCCAGGCTAACGAGAACGCCAAGCAGTCCGGCACGGTGGTGGCGAACGCCGTAAATGCCATGGGCAGGATCGAGCAGTCGTCGAACCAGATCTCCAATATCATCGGCGTGATCGACGACATCGCCTTCCAGACCAACCTTCTGGCGCTTAACGCCGGCGTGGAAGCGGCACGCGCCGGGGAAGCCGGCAAGGGCTTTGCGGTCGTTGCACAGGAAGTGCGCGAACTTGCCCAACGCTCAGCAACAGCTGCCAAGGAGATCAAGGACCTCATCCGCAATTCGTCTGTTGAGGTTGGCAACGGGGTCAAGCTGGTGAGTGATACCGGGGAAGCGCTGAAGACTATCGAGAGTTATATCGTCACGATCAACCAGCACATGGATGCGATCGCGACGTCGTCGCGCGAACAGTCGGTGGGTCTTTCCGAAGTCAACACCGCCGTCAACCAGATGGACCAAGTGACCCAGCAGAACGCCGCGATGGTGGAAGAAGCCAACGCGGCTGGGGCAACGCTTGCCAACGAGGCAGGGAAGCTGCGCGAACTGGTCTTCCGGTTTCAGCTCGGCGGCGCCGATTCCGGCTACACGGCACGGCGCGCAGCGCCCGCAGCACCGGCTCCCTCGCCCGCGCGCGGCATGGTCAACAGGCTGGCCCGCGCCTTCAACGGCAAGAGCGCAACAGCGGCAGCCGTCAGCAACGACAGCTGGGAAGAGTTTTAAATGAATAGTCCTGGTCGGCAGCTCGGCCATTCCGACTAGGATGAGATGCCGGCCCAAAGACGGCATCAACCCTTGCGCGTTTCTACGATTGACGCATGACCTTCACAGACTTCACATTCCGCATGCGCGATGATCTCGGCTGGAAAGCGATGGCGTTCAAAACGGGTGAGCAGGGATTCGGTCATACAGCTACATTATCGACCCGAACCGCACCGGCCGGTTAAGGCGACGCCACCCTTCGATGCCACACAACATCGGACAACAAAATGATCCGAACGCCCTACAGCAAACGCCGTCATGAATTCGCATAGAGGGTTAAATTCTTGACCTGGATCGAACCATCGTCAGGCTAGGGATCCAGACAGCTCCTTCATTACGGAAATCCGGCGTGTCGTCTCGACGAAGTCGAGCACGACCTTCGATTTCTCCTCTGCCTGCCAGGCAACGAGTAGTTCCACCTCGGGCGGGATGTCGTCGAGCGACCGGTATGCGACATAGGGGCTTGGATTGTGCGCAAGCCAGGCAGGCGCGATGGCTATGCCGACACCTGCTGCCACGAGCGTCCCAATCGCCAACGTATGCGAGACCTCCTGGACGATGACGGGATAGACGCCGGCCCGACGGAATGCGTCCATGATCGCATGATAATAGCTCGCGCCGATCGTCGGCGCATAGGTGATGATCGGCTCGCCCGCGAAATCCTTGACACTCAGGTCTCTCTGCCCCGCCAGCCGATGATCCTTCGGCAAAACGGCGACGAAGCCCTCCTGCCGGATATGCTCGGCCTTCAGGAAACCGGCGGGATTGGTAGGGCGGATGAAAGCTACCTGGACTTTGCCACTCTGCAAAAGTTCAAGCTGTTGGGCCGTGCCCAGCACTTGTACATCGACAGTCATTGCCGGATAGCGCTTTCGAAACTCCGAAATGACCGGCGGCAGGACATGCGATAGCGCCACATGCACACCACTGACATAAATCGTTCCACTGTCCTCGCCGGAAATGGAACGGGTATGCGTGACCGCCCTGTCGATACCGCCTAGGATTTCCTGCGCGTGACGCAGGAATATCTCGCCCGCCGGCGTGAGCTTCACACGGCGCGTTGTGCGGTGGAAGAGCCGGGTACCGAGCCGCTCTTCGAGCTGGCGGATCTGCTGGCTGAGAGGTGCCTGGGCCATGCCGAGCTTGTCGGCCGCGCGGCTGAAATGCAGTTCTTCCGCCACGCATGCAAAATAATGGAGATGACGGAATTCGATACCGTATTTCATATTTAAACCATATCAATGATCCCGTGATTTTGTAATAGATAATAATCTATTCCCGTGATTAGTTTTCAAAAAAAATGACACAATAATTGGAACGGCTGGGGCCAACAGGCCCCGAAACGGGGCATTAATGACGCGTGTCTGGTTGCTGAAGATTCTGCGAACCGCGCTGACGCTCTGGTTCGTCGTGACGTTCACATTCGTGGTCTTGAGGACCTCCGGCGACCCGGTCGTCGCACTTGTCGGGGCCGACGCCACCCCGGAGGAAATCGAACAGTTCCGTGCGCTCTGGCGCCTCGATGACCCGCTATGGGTCCAATACTTGCGCTACGTCATGCAAATGGCGATCGGTGAGTTCGGCGTTTCCTATCGCGACGGTCGCGAGGTGATCGACATCATCGCCGAGCGCCTCCCCTGGACGCTGATGCTGGGGCTTTTCTCCTATCTCGGCGCCATCCTGATCGGCGTTCCAGCGGGTATTGTCGCCGCCATCAAGCGCGGCTCGACCTTCGACAATCTCATCATGGCCACCGCAGTCTTCGGCTTCGCGCTGCCGAACTTCTTCCTCGGGGTCCTCCTGATTCTGCTCTTCTCGCTGAGCCTGCAATGGCTTCCGAGTTCGGGCACCGGCTCCATCTTGCACCTGATCATGCCGGCGATCACGCTCGCCACGTTCACGGCGGGCACGCTCGCCCGCTTCACCCGCTCGGCCATGCTGGAAGTGCTCGATAAACTCTATATCCGGGCCGCCGCTGCAAAGGGAGTAGGCTATTGGAAGCGCATCATCTTCCATGCCCTGCCGAACGCCAGCATTCCCCTCGTGACGATCATCGGCCTCAACCTTGGCGAATTGATCGGCGGTGCGATCGTGGTGGAGACAGTCTTCGCATGGCCGGGGGTCGGCCGCCTGCTGGTGACCGCCGTCTCGTCCAGGGATCTGGCGGTTGTCCAGGGGCTCGTCCTGGTCATGGCCGTCACCATGGTGCTCGCAAATCTGGTAGTCGACCTGCTCTACGGCCTGCTTGATCCCCGCATCCGCGTACGAAACTGAGGATTGAAGGATGAAACGCGTCTCCCCCATCCTCGTCCTTGCCATCGCAGTGCTCGTCATCGCCGCGCTGGTCGCCATTGTCGGCAACGTCTTCACGCCCTACGGCATGTCGCAGCAGAGCCTGCTCGCGCGCCTCAGGCCACCGGCTTTCCTGACCGGCGGCAACTCGGATTTTCCGCTCGGCACCGACCGCATCGGCCGCGACATGGTGGCAAGGGTCATCGCCGGACTGCGCATGTCGCTCTCGGTCGCGATCGCCGGCACGATCATCGGAGCGGTCTTCGGCTCTGCGGTGGGCTTCATCGCCGCGCATTTTAGGGGATGGGTGGAAGAAGTCCTGATGATGCTCGTGGACTTCCAGGCATCGCTCCCCTTCATTCTCATCACCTTGACGTTGCTTGCCTTCTTCGGCAACAGCATGACGCTCTTCGTCATCCTGATGGGCCTGTTCGGCTGGGAAAAATATGCCCGCCTCTCCCGCGGCGTGGTCTTGTCGGCGATCAGCCAGCCCTATGCCAAGGCGATCGTCGCACTCGGCGCAGGCAACGGCCGGCTTTATCTCAAGCATGTCCTGCCGAATGTCGCGAGCGCGCTGATCGTACAGGTCACCCTCACCTTTCCACAGATCATCCTTCTGGAAACCTCGCTCAGTTTCTTGGGCCTGGGCATCCAGCCTCCACAGACGAGCCTCGGCCAGATCCTCGGGGACGGACGCGACTACCTGTCGACTGCATGGTGGATCTCGGTCGTGCCCGGATCGATCATTTTCCTCGTCACTCTTTCGATGAGCATCGTCGGCGATTGGTTGCGTGACCGGCTCGATCCGATGCTGCGTGTCAGAACCGCATGAAGAGAACCGTATAATCATAATTGGAGAAGGTGGAACCATGTATACCAGACGCGAAGTGGGAAGTCTCATTCTGGGAGCCGGTGCATTGTCGCTCGCCGGCCGCATGCCGCGGGCCAATGCCGCGGACCGGCCATCGTTGACGATCGCCGTCGACAATCTCTGGGCCAACATGGCGACGATCAACGGTATCTCGACCACGTCGCGCCGCATCTTCCCCAACTTCTACGACACGCTCGTCGACCGTGACTACATCAAGGATGAGAACGGCCTGCTCTTCGCACCGAAACTTGCGACGAAGTGGGAGCAGAACGGCAATGTTTGGAGCATCCAGCTCCGCGAAGGCGTGAAATTCCACGACGGCACCGAGATGACATCGGAGGATGCCGTCTTTACCTTGTCGCCCGAGCGACTATGGGGGCCGAAGCCGTTCGAACCGCGCGGCAAGACTTTCACGGCTGGCTTCAAGCGGGTCGAGGCGACAGGCAAATATACGTTCGAGATCGAAACCGAACGCCCCGACCCGAACATTCCGGCAAAGCTGACCGGCTATATCGGCTTCGTCGTGCCGAAAAAATACTACATGGAAGTGGGCGTCGACGGCTTCGGCCAGAAGCCGATCGGCACGGGTCCTTACAAGGTGACGACCTTCCGTTCAGGCGAGATCATGGTGCTGGAGGCCTTCGACGATTATTGGGACGGCGCGCCGCCGGTCAAGCAGATCTCCTGGAAGATCGTGCCGGAATTCGCCGCCCGAATGGCGGGCCTCGTCTCCGGCGAATTCGACTTCATGGTCAACATCCCGACCGATCAGGAGAAAACGCTGGAAAGCTACAAGGGCGTCGTGCTGAAGCGCGTGCTCGCCGACAACTATCCGGCCTTCGCCTTCAACACCCGCCCCGATCCGGCAGACAATCCGCTGGTCGACGCCAACTTGCGCTACGCCATGGTCCAGGCGATCGACATGGATTCGATTGTCCAGGCGCTGTTTAATGGCACGACCGAACATCCGGCCGTTCCGTTTAACTTCAAGGAGTACGGCAAGTTCTATGATCCTAACTTGCCGGTGAAACTGCCCTACGACGTCGCCGCCGCCAAGGCGCTGGTCGCCAAGACGAAATACAAGGGCGAGAAGCTGCTCTGGCATATCACCCGGCAGTTTTATCCGAACTACGAGGCGGCGGCCGAAATCATGGTCGAGCAATGGCGGGAGATCGGCGTCAACGTCGAGGCGCAGGTACTCGACAATTTCGAACTCGTTTATCGCCGTCCCTACCATCTCATGAACATGTCCATGAGTTCGGACTTCATCCCCGGTGATCCCTACCAGCCGCTCTGGCTCGACTGGGGCCCGACCGCATCACGCTCGACGGCCAACTGGAAGACCTGGGATCCGACGCCGGAATTCGTCGAGCTGGGCAAGAAGTTCGACGCCACAACCGAATTTGAGGAACGCAAGAAGGCCTATCTGGCGCTTTCGGAAGAATGGCAGCGCGTGACGCCCGGCTACTACCTGTGGAAGAGCGTCTACAACTGCGCCCATCGCACCGGCATCGAATTCAAATTCAAGCCGAACGGCGAAATGCGCATCTACGGCGATTATTTCAAGTTCGTATGATGACCAGGATACGCAAGCATGCGCTGAAGGACATGACGTTCGCGGAATTTCGCGAGCGTCTTTCCGACAAGCCGGTCATCCTGCTGCCCTTCGGTAGCCAGGAGGAACAAGGCCCCCACGCCCCGATGGGCGATTTCATGCTGACCGAAGCGGTTGCGGGGCAAGTGGCGGAAGCTGCCGACGCGATCGTCGCGCCGACCATTCCCTTCGGTTATGCGGATTTCTTCAAGACCATTGCGGGCGGCATCCAGCTGCGGCCTTCGACGTTTTCGGCCGTCGTCGAAGATACCGTGACCGCCTTCCTCGATCACGGTATCGAGCATATTCTGATCCTGAACGGCCATACCAGCAACGCACCGCTCTTCGATCAGACACTTCGCCGTATTCGCACGGAACGCGGGGTTTCAATCCCCTTCGTCAATCTCTGGCAATCGATCCCCGACGCGCTCTGGAAGGAATTGCACGGCAGTTCCGTCGCCGCTGCGCGCGGCCATGGTGGCGAGCCGCTGACCTCCATCTACCTGCATCTCTGCCCCGAACTGATGCGCATGGACCTCGCCCGACCATCGATGCGCGCCAAGGCGTTCGGCCTACCGACCGGCGGCGTCAACAACGTACAGTTCGAGGGCATGCCCGTGCATGTGCAGCTCAACTGCCACGAGGTGAATGCCGATGGCATGCTGGGCGGCGATCCGTTGCTCGCCAGTGCGGAGAAAGGTGCGAGAATGGTCGAATATCTCGTGGGGTTCTGCGCCCGCTTCGTGGCACATATGCGCAGCTGCGACATGCGCTCGGTAGCCGGTTTCATTCCCGACGGCACAAAGGAGGCCTCATGAGCAGCGAGCGGCTTTCGATCGAACATTTGAACGTGCCGCTTCCGGAAGGCGCCGACCGGCGTTTTGCGGTCGAGGATCTGTCGCTGACGGTGAGCAAGGGCGAAATCCTCTGCATCGTCGGCGAGTCCGGGTCCGGCAAGTCGCTGACGGCGCTTGCCGCAATGGGCCTCCTGCCCCGCAATCTCGGACAGCCGGCCGGCCGGGTGATGTTCGAGGGCAAGGACTTGCTGACCATCGACGATGCGACCCGGCGCAGCATTACGGGCCGGCGCATCGCCATGATCTTCCAGGAGCCGATGGCGGCGCTGAACCCGATCTTCCGTGTCGGCGAACAGGTGTCGGAAACCTTCCGCATCCACACCAAACTGTCGCAGGCGGAGATCCGCGGGAAGGTGATCGACCTCTTCCGCGAGGTGCAGCTTCCCAATCCCGAACAGATCTACCACTCCTATCCTCACCAGCTTTCCGGCGGCCAGTGCCAGCGCGTCATGATTGCTACAGCGCTCGCGCTCGATCCATCGGTGCTGATCGCCGACGAGCCGACAACGGCGCTCGACGTCACCACCCAGGCGCAGATCCTCAAGCTGATGCTGGACCTGCGGGCCAGGCATGACACCGGCATCATCTTCATCACCCATGATTTCGGCGTTGTGGCGGAAATCGCCGATCGCGTCGCGGTGATGCAGATCGGCTGCCTCGTGGAGATCGGCACGCGTGACCAGATCCTCAATCACCCGCGTCAGGATTATACCCGCCGGCTGCTCGCAGCTGTACCGACGCTGACGCCGCGCAAGGAGCGCCAGGGGCTCGGCGATCCGGTGCTGATCGCCAGGAACATCGTGAAGACCTTTACCCGCTCCGGCCTTTTCGGTGGCGGCCGCACCGTGAAGGCGGTCGACAATGTCGACATCACCATCCGCCGCGGCGAAACGCTCGGCCTCGTGGGCGAATCCGGCTCAGGCAAATCGACCCTTGCCCAATGCGTCATCCGCCTCGTGCAACCGGAAAGTGGCGATATCCTGATATCCGGCGGCGATTTCGCGGGTCTCTCCGGCAAGGCGTTGCGCGAAGCCCGCCGCAAGGTGCAGATCGTTTTCCAGGACCCGTATACCGCTCTCGACCCGCGCGAAAAGGTCGGCGACGCGATCGCCGAAGGACCCATCATTCATGGGCTTGATCGCAAGGCTGCCATGGCTCGCGCGCTCGACCTCCTCGAAGCCTGCGGGCTCGACCGCAGTTCAGCGGACCGTTTCCCGCATGAATTCTCCGGCGGCCAGCGGCAGCGCATCTGCATCGCCCGTGCGCTGGCGGTCGAACCGGAACTCCTGATTGCCGACGAAAGCGTCTCGGCGCTCGACGTATCGGTGCAGGCGCAGGTCCTGAAACTGCTTGCCGACATGCAGGCCCGCCTCGGTTTCGGCATCCTCTTCATCACTCACGACCTGCGGGTCGCAAGCCAGATCTGCGACAACATCGCTGTCATGAAGAACGGGAGAATCGTCGAACGTGGCGACCCGGCTTCGCTCTTCGGCGCGCCGAAGGAAACCTACACCAAGGAACTGCTTGCCGCCGTGCCCGGCAAGGGCTGGCAGCATCACTCGGCCGAAAACAAGGCCGGAGAACAGAGACTCCGGAAGGAAGCGCCATGAAGAAATACCAGATCGGGCCTGTGCCGAAGCAGGTCGATGCCGAACTCATCCGGAAATTCGAGAGCGTCGAGGTCGCAACGATCGGCCATTTCCGCCATCGCGGTTTCCTGCGCCATTCAATTGCACCCGTTGTCGAGCCGAAGAACACATTGGTTGGCACGGCGATAACGGTCGCAATCCCCGGAACCGACTCCACGCTGCTCCATCATGCGATCGGCCTCCTGCGTCCCGGCGATTTCCTGTTGGTCGACCGGCTTGGCGACGACCGGCACGCCTGTATCGGCGGCGGTGTCGCCTTTGCCATCAGGACGGCTGGTGCGATCGGTGTTGCGATCGATGGCCCATGCACCGATGTCGAGGAAATCGTCGAACTCGGCCTGCCGCTGTGGTGCCGCGGCGTCTCCGGCATCACCACACGGCTCAACGACCTGGGTGGATCGCTCAATCTTCCTGTTTCGTGTGGCAACGTACCGGTCCTGCCGGGCGATGTTGTGGTCGCCGATGCGAGCGGCATCGTGGTTATCTCCGCCGATGAAGCGGACGAAGTCGTGGAAGAGGCAATGGCGCGGCAAGCGCGTGCCGGACGCAACAAGCACAGGATCGAGGCGGGTGAAAAGCTCGGCGATCTTTCGGGCGCAAGCCGCATGGTGGCTGCCGCGCTGGAGAGCCAATAATGGAAAACCCGCAATATAACCATTTGCGCGTCGAGCGCGGCATCTATCGCAAGGTGGCCGGTGTCAGCGAACATGGCGTCGTCACGTCACAACATTATGCGGCGGCTGAGGCGGGCGCTGCGGTTCTTGCCGCTGGCGGCAATGCCGTCGATGCGGCGGTCACCGCCGCCTTCACGCTTCAGACCGTCGAGCCCTGGATGACGAGCCTCGCCGCCTGCGGCTACATGCTCATCGCCGAGCCGGACAACAAGGTCGAGGTGGTCGAGTTCACCGGACGCGTGCCGTCCACTTTCGATGAGGAATTCTACAAGCCGGATCCGACGATCAAGACGTTCATCGGCCATCCGGCTTCGATCGACAACCGCAATGTCCGAGGCTTCACCGCCGCCGTCGTGCCGGGCTGCGTGCGCGGTTTTGCGGAGGCGCTGAAACGCCACGGCACGATCGGTTTCGACAGGGCTCTGGCGCCCGCGATCGAACGTGCCCGCAAGGGCATGTATGTTGACTGGCACACGACACTGGCGATCGCCATCGCCGAAGGCGAGCTTACCATGGACCCCGGCACTCGCTCCATCTTCCTGCCCGGCGGCCATGCGCCCGAACCGGGAGCGACGCTGCCTCTCGATCAACTTGCCAGGACACTGGAACAGCTCGCCAATGACGGCCCCGGCGCACTCTATGGCGGTGCGATCGGCGAGAAGCTCGTTGCTGACCTGAATGCCAGCGGCAGCTCGATCACGCTTGAGGACATGGCGAACTATGCGCCCCTTCTCTATCCGTCGCGGACCATGTCCCTGCAGGGGAAGACCGTGCACGTCGCCGGAGAAACCAGTGCCGGTCAGCGGCTCTTCGACGCGCTCGATCACTTCGACAGGAAGCGCGGCAGGGGCCCGGTCGACGCCGGTTTCTTTACAGCCATGGCCGAAGCATTGTGGGAAAGTTTCGGCGCCCACCGCAAGCGCCTCAATCCGGCCGAGACGAACGGCAAGACCAGCACAACCCAGGTCAACGCGGTGGACTCGGAAGGTCGCATGGTGGCGATCACATTCACATTGCTCAACCGGTTCGGCGCCCGTGCCCTATCGCAATCCACCGGCATCCTGCTCAACAACGGCATGTCCTGGTTCGATCCGACGCCCGGCCGCGCCAATTCATTGAGGCCGAATGCCTATGCACCGAGCAATATGTGCCCGGTGGCGATCACCGACGAGAACGGTCCATTCGCCGCCTACGGTGCCGCTGGCGGCAACCAGATCGTCCCATCGCTGGCCCAGCTGAGCGGCATGATCGTGCATGCGGGCCTTGATATCGAGGACGCGATGAACACCCCGCGTATGACGACAGGTCCGCATAGCGACATCATCTTCAACATCGACATGCCTGCCGATCAGATAGAAGCGCTCGAAAAGATCGCTAAGGTCCGGCCGGCGGCAGCCGTCGTCTATCCCCGCCCCTTCGCCGCGCCCGGCATGGTCGGCCGTCGCGGAGCATCGTTCGTCGGAATGCCCGACGTCACTTATCCGGCCGCCTTCGCTGCCACAGCCTGAACGAGCCCCTCATGACCGACCCGCTATTTGCAGCCGTTGAGATAGACGGCGTATTAAAGATTATTCCGCCAACGGCGCCGGCCGTCCCGCTTGTTTTCGATTCACCTCATAGCGGACTGACGATCCCAGACTTTGAACGGACGGTTTCCGATGAACTGGTGCGGGTTGCGGCCGATACCTACGTAGACGATCTTTTTGGCTTCGCACCCTCGATTGGTGCGCCATTGCTGATCGCCCAATTCCCACGCAGTTTCCTCGATCTCAACCGATCGGTGAAGGACGTTGACGTCGAAATGATCGAAGGCCAATGGCCGCACCCGACCCGCGACAGCGCCGCCGCCCGTCGCGGCATGGGGCTCGCCTGGCGTTACGCCTGGGGCGACACGCCAATGTATGGCCGCAAGTTAACGGTGAAGGAACTGGAAGAGCGGATCGAAACCTACTGGCGACCCTATCACCGAGAGATCGTCCGGCTGCTCGATGAAACCTATGCCGCCTTCGGCAAGGTCTATCACGTCAACTGCCATTCCATGCCGGCGATCGGCCATGTGCTTTCACCCGATCCTCCGGGCACGGTCCGCAAGGATGTAGTGATCGGCGACTATGACGGACAGTCAAGCGAGCCGGATTTCGTGAAGCTTGTCATCGAAACGCTGGAAGGCTTCGGCTACTCGGTGTCGCTGAACGTGCCTTTCCGGGGCGCCGAACTGATTTCGGCCTACAGCGCGCCGGCGAACAATCGGCACAGCATCCAGATCGAGCTTAACCGCAAGCTCTACATGGACGAGGAAACCCGCGAAAAGATTTCCGGCTACGACATGCTGAAAGCAAATCTCACGAAACTTGGTGATGTCATGCACGACTATGTTGCATGCCAGAGTTGAACGGTAATGATGCCGTTTGCGTTTCTAGATTATCGTTGACGGCACGAGGTCGTCGTGCCGCCTGACATATCTCCCGGTCTTTCTTTCGAAGGACCAGATCGAAGTGCCGATGTTTATCATCCGGCGCAAGGATGTGACCGGGCCGGCTCCCACCCTGCTCTATGGTTATGGGAGGTTCGGCATCAGCCAGATTCCCATCTACAATCCCATGCAACTCGCATGGGTGGAACAGGGCGGCGTGCTGGCGATCGCCAATATTCGCGGGGGCGGCGAATATAGCCGGGCCTGGCATCGCGCCGGTCAGCTCGAAAAGAAACAGAACGCGCTCGACGACTTCATTGCCGCCGCCGAATTCCTGAAGCGCGCGGGCATCACGACGCCGAAGGGACTTGCCATCCAGGGCGAATCCGCCGGTGGCATGCTTGTCGGCGCCGTTACGAACCAGCGCCCCGACCTGTTTGACGTCGCGCTGCCAGGTGTCGGGGTCATGGACATGCTGCGCTACGACAAATTCACAGGCGGCGCGCTCTGGACAGGCGAATACGGCAAGCCTGCCTATGAGAAGTCCTTCCGCAACCTCCTGACCTACTCGCCCTATCATACGATCAGGGATGGCGAGGACTTTCCCGCGATCCTGGCAACCACAGTCGACGCCGACGACCGCGTCGTTCCCGCTCACACCTTCTAATACATTGCGGCCCTGCAGGCGGCCGACCTCGGGCCCAAGCCGCGGCTGGTGCGCATCGAATCCCGCGCGGGCCATGGGAGCGGCCTGCCGGTCGACAAGGCTGTCGCGCAGAACGCCGACCTCTATTCATTCGCCGCCTACTGGACGGGATTGAAGATCAAACCTGTGAAATGAGCGATCAAAAGGAGAATGAAAAATGACGAGATCCTACAAGCCTATGCTCAAAGCCACGACGACGATCTGCGGAGGTAGCCTCATCGCGCTCGCACTTGCTGGATGCATCCGCTCAAGATCAACACTACGAAGACAGCGGAGCCTGCTACGGTTCGCGACACTATGCCGGGTGTATGAATCAGCAACAGTTCCAGCGCGATCGCGAACAGCTGATGAACCAGGAAAGAGCACTGATCAGTTCGCAGCAGGCCAGGGAAAACCTGAGGATGCTCCGCGAGATCAGACGGAAGCGTGGAGAATACTAGAGCAATTTCAAACGCAACACCGAGCACAGTTTTGCTGAAACGCTCGCACCACCCAATTGCCATATAACTGACGAGGAAAGATCACATGCCGATAGATGAACAGTCGGACAAGTTTGGCACGGCCGAGGGCGCGTACCGGCTTGCGCTCAACACCGTGATCTGGGCTTTGGTAGATCATGCAAGCCAAACTGATCCGCATCTTAGGGAACGCGCACTCACGGGTATCGAGGACTATGTAACACGCCTCAATCCACAATCGGAGCTGGAACTTGACTTCTCTGAACGGGCAAGAGGCTTTGCTGCAACCCTTGTAGAACCGCCGGGTTCGTAATCGATCAATCGTGAAACTGACACGCGGTTTAGCGCAGATGGCGGCAGCATCATCGAGCCCGTCGGCACGAGCGATGGATTTGCCGGCCTGACTATTATTGCTGGCGCTGAAGCAAGCCCAATCCTTCAGCGCAGCGTGTAACCCAAAGAGATGGCAAATCCGGCTCTCTTCATCTCCAATTCTATGTCGAGCTTTACTACGGGTTCAGCCAAATATGCAGGTAGAGCAAGTTTGCAGCTAAACAATCGTTGTTGCGAGAGGATCGATCTTCGCTGCGGCGACCGCTTAGGACGCGTGTCAGCTTTTGGGCGCATTCCGGTCAATCAGGAGGATGTCACTGATAGTCGCAGATAGGAAGCTGTATGATTACAAGGAAATCGATTTCGCTTAATCAAGCTGATCGATAATGAATGTCCGCCGTCCTGGATGAACGGATCGGCCGGTTTACCGTGCAATTCAGTTTGGGTAGACAGTCGATCTACATTCATGTTTTCTCCTGCCTTCTCAATTGTTCCGGATCATCTTCTTGAGCCACTTGTCCCAATCGTCGTTGCTCATTATTGACAGGGTCTTCGCGGTGTCCCTGTACCGATACTCATGCCAATCGTCGCAAGTAAGCATTGGAGTTGTTGCATGGCAATCTACAACGGCGCGCTAGCATTGCTGGGAAAGTCGGAAATCGACGCAGCGGTCGTAGACTACTTGAAGTCGCTGGGTGCGACGCTCCCGCTCAAGCGGCCGCCACGCGGCGAGAAGGAAACAAACGTCGAGGTCCCCGGTCAACAGATTGAACTGGTCTTTACTCTCGGAAGCGAGTTGCCGAACGGGACGCGCTTTGCGGAAGGGGAGTTGGTTCTGCGTGCGTTCTTCGCTCTTCCGGAGGAAGCAGGAAGGCCGATCGATGGAACACCTTTCGATCTCGATATGACCGTTACCCGGGAGCAGGCGCGAGCAAAGTCCGGAGAGCCGGAATGGAGCAGCCGCGGTAGTTTGAAAACGATCGCTGGGTGCTGGAGACAAGCGGATGCTTCTAAGCTTCACGTCGGACGAACGGCGCATCCGACAAGTGTCGGTGTCGCAATTGTTCGAGTGAGCGGGCATGCGAACACATCCCTCATTGCAAGTTCGAGGTCTTGAGCGGGGCGTTAGACATTACACTTTCTTGCCTGAAGGTTCTGAAGGAGGGCGGCGGGCCGCTGCCCCAGAGCTTTTCGCTGATCTGAAAGAATTATCTAGAACCGCGATCCACGGCAGGATGTCCACTGATTGCGCAAAGCCGCCGTAGCCTCCGCATTGAAGGAATTCGAACCAACGACCCCGTTCTACGCTACAAGTAATTGATAAAATTCGAGATCCGGGCACGCTTTACAGGGGCGCGTTCGATCTTGCTCAACGTGCCGCCAATGTCTTGGGAGCACGAGGCGAAGCGGTCTGCACGCCTTAGGGATAAGCCGTAGCGCCATCCGGCTTGCGGGTTACCTTTCGCTCCCAATGAATATAGTCCTCCGTCAGGAGCGCCGTCTCGTCGATCTCAATGCCCCAGCCCGGCCGATCCGGACGCAGGTTCATGTGGCCATCCACCGGCACGTACGGGTCGAGTGCCCAAGGCGCATAGACGTGCGGCTTGAACTCCAAGACCTTGAAGTTGGGTTGTGACGCAGCGAAATGAATATTGACGGCAGTCGCCAGCGGGCCCATCGGGTTATGCGGAGCCATGGTTACATAATGTGCTTCCGCTATAGCGCCGATACGGCGCATCTCGGTCACGCCACCGACAACGCATATGTCGGGCTGGATAATGTCGGCGCCACGTGCTGAGAGCAGCGTGAGGAACTCGAAGCGATTGTAAAGTGACTCACCCGTTGCCAAAGGCACATTGACCTTCGACTTCAGCTCGGCCCAGGCCGGGATATGCTCCATCCGGATCGGCTCTTCATAGAAGTACGGATCATATGGAGCGATTGCTGCAGCAAGCTGAATGGCCTGATAAGGTTCGAAGATCTTAGCATGCGCGTCGAAGGCGAATTCAAAATGCGACGGCGTGATCTCGCGGATCCGGCCGAACCAGTCGCCGGTTTCCTTAACTAGTTCTCCCCAGCGGCCCGAATGCAGATCGCGGCGGTACGGGCTTAGCTTGAAGGCGGTATAGCCGTATTGCTCGTTCAGCTTCAGCGTCTGATCCCTGGCATGCTCGGCATCGGGTGCGGTATAGACACCGCAATATACTTTAACGCGGTCACGAACGTTGCCTCCGAGCAGCATGTAGACCGGCAGACCTGCGGCCTTGCCGGCAATGTCCCACAATGCGTGATCGATTGCGGAAATCGCGGCAAGGCCCAAGGCTCCGGGAGGAAACCGGCACTGTTGGTTGAGCTTTAGGATAAGGAATTCGACGCGACGTGGATCTTCACCCTCGATCTGATGGAAAAGATAATCCAGAAGCGGCGGCAGCGCCCAGTCTGGGCCATGATTGTAGCATTCACCCCAGCCGGAAATTCCTTCGCTCGTTTCGATCTTGAGCAGCAAGCGAGGACGTTCATCGACGCGCTGCATGTAAGTTTTGATGCCAGTAATACGCATTTGGTGGAATCTCCGTCAGGCAGCGAGCGCTTCGGTGGTAACGCGCTCGACAATGCCGCGAAGGATGCGTCGCTCCTCGTCAGTGAGCGCAACCACGCCCGGTACACGAACAGGGCCGACATCGGTGCCTAGCATGCCGAGAGCTTCCTTCACTACCGTTACGTTGGCGCCGTTGTTGTATTTGGTACGCAACATCTCAAAGCCTGCAATGCCATCGATCAGGCCGCGCGCCGTCGCGTAGTCGCCAGCTTCCAACGCACCGTGAATCGCATGCGAGCGCTCGGGAAAGACATTGACGAGACCGGAGGTAAAGCCTCTCGCACCCATGGCGTAGAATGCCGGTGCCCAGCCTTCCGCCAGACCGCACACCCAGATAGCCGGCGCGTCGTGGGTGGCGCGGATGACTTCGGCAAGTAGCATGAGGTTCGGCGAAGCGAACTTGATGCCAGCGATATTTGGATGCAGGGCGAGCTTACGGAAATCTTCCACAGAAATGCTGTCACTGCGTACATAAGCGATCACCGGAACGGTAGAAAATTCCGCCAGCTCCAGGAAGTAGCCCGCTTGGTAGGCCGGTCCAGCAAACGGATCCATTGGATGGTGACCCATGATCGCATCGGCGCCTTCAGAGATGGCATCCTTTGCAAGCGCCTTGGCTTCAATTAGCGAACGTCCGACGGCAGCGCTGACCAGCGATTTGCCGGCCGCAGCCTTGATCGTCGTGGCATGCACGAGCCGCACTTCGTCCATCGTCAGCGTAAAGAATTCGCCCGTGTTGCCGGCAGCCATCAGGTTATGCACATTGGCTGCCGCCATGCCCTGGATCAGCGTGGCAAGCCTTTCGGCGTCGACAGTGCCATCTTGCCGGTAGGGCGTCACCGGAACTCCAGAAATGCCGGTCAGCGCCTTCCTTACAGTCTGAAGCCTGTCATTCACGTCAGATATCCTTTTTGTTTCCGAAAACGATGTTCAGGTAGGTTTCGCCTGAGCGGACGACGTGGTTGCGCATCTGCCGCTCCGCGAGATCGGCATCGCCTGAGACAATCGCCTTGGCAATGGCGGTGTGCTCTTCAAGAGCTTTCTGACGCTCTGTGGGATCCATATGAATCACACGCCGAATGCTGGCGTCATAGAACTGCTGGCGCTCTATCAGCCTGGCTAGATAGCCGCATCGCGAACTGCGATGAATATGCTCATGGAACTTCTCGTTGAGGGTGATCAGGGTGTCGGCATCAGCCGACCCTGTCGCTTTCGCCATCATCTCGGCGATCGTCGCAAGCTCTTCATCAGCCGGCTTCTCAATGCGCTTTGCAGCCAAATGAGCAATCATCGACTCCAGCGCTGCCCGAGCAAGGATCATCTCTTCCGCCCAGCTGCTGCTGAACCGGATGACGACACCGCGCCGCGGTAAAGCTTCGACCAAACCCTCGGTTTCGAGTTGCCGAAGCGCCTCCTTGATCGGAGTTGTGCTGACGCCGAACTGCTCAGCAAGACCGCGCTCGTTGATCTTTTCACCTGTGGCAAAGCGCCCACTAATGATCGCGTTTCGGATCGCACGGTGCACGTGGTCCCGAACCGTTGTCTGGAAGACCGGATCAATCTTCTCGAAACCTTCCGGACGCCGCTCCCGCTTGATTATCCCCTCAATCATTTTCCTAGAGTCCGTTGACGTAAAAATTATTATGTGAGATCTGGTATATCAGATTTCAGACGCATGTCGATATCAAAGTTGTCCACCTAGACGAGGTTGAGGAGCCTCGGAGGAGAAAGAATCTCATGTTTAGACGTCATCTCGTACTGTTTTCGAGTGTTGCATCGCTCGCCTTCAGCGCACCTTTTGCTGCGCAGGCGGCAACGCCGAAAGACCAGCTCGTCGTCGCGATCACCATGTCCTCGATGCGTGGCCTTGACCCGCATGAGATAAACCAGCTTGAGTCGGCAGAAGTTGTTGCCAATCTTTATGAGCGACTGATCGTGCTGCCGGCTGACAAGATCGCCGAACCACAGCCTGGCATCGCTGAAAGCTGGACCATTTCCCCGGACGGCAAGACGTTCACGTTCAAGATCCGTCAAGGCGTGAAGTTTCATTCGGGCAACGCGCTCACCGCCAAGGACGTGGAATGGTCGCTGCGCCGTCTTGTAAAGCTCGGCCTCGCTCCGTCAATCGACCTCCGCCAATGGGGTTTCTCCGCCGACAACGTTGAGAAACTGATCCACGCGACAGATGACAACACGCTGGTTCTCGAGACACCCGAAATATGGAACGCGAACCTCATCCTCTTCTCGCTTGCGAGCTTCTCCACCTCAATTCTTGACAGCAAGTTCCTTGCCAATAAGGACAAGGGCGGCGACATGGGTCGTGAGTTCCTGCAGACAGCAGATGCCGGCTCCGGGCCCTACGCGCTGCGTTCTTGGCGTGCCAATGAAATGCTCATCGCCGAAGCCTTCAAGGGCTACTGGCAGGGAGAGCCGAAGATGCGTCGCGTCCTGCTGCGTCACATCCCTGAGTCGGCTGCGCAGCGCTTGCAGATCGACAACGGCGACGTTGATGTGGCAGCCCGCCTCTCCTCCACCGACCTCGGTGCTCTGGAAGCAGGCGGCAAAGTTGACATCCAGAAAACCCGCGGCTTCGGATATTACTACCTGGCGCTGAACCAGAAGGACGAGATCCTTTCCACGCCGAAAGTTCGGGAAGCGTTCCGCTATCTCATCGATTATGATGGCCTTTCCGCCACGGTCATGAAGTACTACGGCATCAAACAGCAGACCATCATCCCGCCGGGCCTGCCGGGCGCGATCGACAAGAACCCCTACAAGCTCGACATCGAGAAGGCCAAGCAGTTGCTCGCTGAAGCCGGTTATCCAGATGGTTTCACCAAGGTCTACTACGCAACACCGGTCACGCCGGAATATGAAGTCGCCCAGTCACTGCAGGCCAACGCAGCGAAAGCCGGCATCAGGCTCGACCTGCAGGGCGGCGACCATATCGGCAAGTTCCGTAACCGTGATTTCCAGCTCTTCTCGGCACGATCCGGTGAACGCCTGCCTGATCCACACGCGATCCTGCAGTCCTACGCCACAAACGCTAACAACACCGACGAAGCCAAGCTCACTGGTTTGAACGCTTGGCGCACAGCTTGGGATGTCCCCAAAGAGATCCAGGACATGGTGACAGCAGCAGCCCATGAGACGGACCAAAGCAAGCGCGCCGAACTCTATGCCAAGATCAACGAGGCATATCTCGCCGCCTCGCCTGCCCTCGTTTCCTCGTTCCAGCGAACGGACGCCAAGGCCGTCCGCAAGGAAGTCAGGGGCTACCTCGGACACTCGACCTGGCTGACCCGCTGGGACACGGTCACTAAGGCCCAATAACGAGCTGAGCTACCCGACCGGGGACAAGATAACGGCTTTCAAGGATAGCGAAATTGAGCATCGCGCAAACAACCGAACAGTCATACCCGGACAGCAGGAAACTGCTGTCCGGTCTCCGCAAAATCGCAACATCCTTCGCGGTCATTCTCACGACGCTCTTCGGCCTGCTCGTCATCACCTTCATCGTAGGGCGGATGGTCCCGGCGGATCCGGTCATTGCGGTTGTCGGCGACCAGGCGGACCAAGCAACTTACGACCGCGTCTTCACCGAGATGGGCCTCGACCGGCCACTCTATGTTCAGTTCGGACATTATCTCGCTGACATCGCCAAACTCGATTTCGGCCAATCGCATGTCACTAAAAACCCAGTGGCAAGTGATCTAGCGCGTGTTTTCCCGGCAACGCTGGAACTCGCCACGCTCGCAACACTGATCGGCGCCTGCTTCGGCGTACCGCTCGGCGTTGTGGCGGCGGTTAGAAAGGGGACGTGGGTAGACCATATCGCCCGTGTCGTCGGGCTCCTTGGTTACTCAACACCGATTTTCTGGCTTGGCACGATCGTGATCCTTGTGTTCTACGCCAAGTTCGGGCTCATTCCTGCTGGCGGGAGGATCGACATCTACAACGAAGGCCTTGTCGAAGGCCCGACTAATTCGCTGCTGATCGACTCTCTTCTCGCGAGGGAATGGGACGTCTTCTGGAGCGCCATGCACCACGTCATCACTCCTGCCCTCATTCTGGGATATGCTGCGATGGCCTATCTTAGCCGTATGAGCCGCAGCTTCATGCTGGAGCAGCTTCGCCAGGAATATATCCTGACCGCCCGCGCCAAAGGACTGGGCAAGCGGCCGATCGTCTGGCGACACGCATTCCGCAACATTCGCGTCCAGCTTCTGACCGTGGTGGCGCTTGCCTATTGCGGCCTGCTCGACGGAACGGTGCTGATCGAGACTGTTTTTGCGTGGCCCGGCCTCGGCCAATATCTGACATCCGCGCTTTTCTTCGCCGACATGAATGCGGTTCTCGGCAGCGTGCTTCTGATCGGCATCATCTCGATCGCCATCAACCTGCTGTCAGATATCGTCTACCGCTTCATCGACCCTCGCACACGCTGAATAGAACCCGGTAAAAGATCATGACCCGATCCGGATACTTCAACGACCTGCATAACTGGCTGATCAGCGAGGACTTCACCTCGACACGTCAAGCACGGCTGCATAAGGCTTACGTCGCCTGGCTGAGCCTCCTCGCCAATCCACTCGCCTTCGCGGGCTTTGCTGTCGTCATCCTACTGATCATCATCGCCACGCTTGCGCCAATCATCACGCTTTACGATCCGGTTTCTCAAGATCTGACCATTGCGCTCAAGGCACCGTCTGCAGCCCACTGGTTCGGCACCGACGAGTTCGGTCGCGACGTCTACGCGCGCCTCGTCTATGGCGCCCGCACGACACTCTACATCAGCATTCTGGTGACCGTCATCGTGGCGCCGATGGGCTTTGTGATCGGCGCGATGTCCGGGTATCTCGGCGGCTGGATCGATGTCGTTCTGATGCGCATCACCGATATCTTCCTCTCCTTCCCAAGCCTTGTTCTCGCGCTGGCCTTTTCGGCAGCCCTCGGTCCCGGTATTGAGAACGCAGTGATTGCCATTGCACTTACCGTTTGGCCACCAATTGCTCGACTTGCTCGGGCTGAGACGTTGACCTTCCGAAACGCCGATTTCGTTGTCGCCGCCGAGCTTCAAGGTGCGGGCATGTGGCGTATCCTGTTGCGTCATATCGTGCCGCTTTGTGCGCCATCGATCGTCGTCCGTTTGACGCTCAACATGTCGAGCATCATCCTGACGGCTGCCGGTCTTGGCTTCCTCGGTCTTGGTGCTCAGCCACCGATGCCCGAATGGGGTGCAATGGCTGCATCCGGCCGCCAATACCTGCTCGATGCCTGGTGGCTCACGACAATCCCAGGCATCGCGATCTTGACGGTCAGCCTTGCATTCAATCTGCTCGGCGATGGCCTGCGTGACATCATGGACCCCCGCAATGCGTGATCCCAACGACACCATCTTGACCGTCGAAAACATGTCGGTGGAATTCCCGACGCTCTCCGGCGCCGTCACCGCCGTGCGGGACGTCTCCTTCAGCGTGGGGCGCGAAAAGGTCGGCATCATCGGGGAATCGGGTTCTGGAAAAAGTACGACCGGTCGTGCCATCATGCGGCTTCAGCCTCCCAAGGCCGTGGTCAAAGCTGACCGCATTCAGTTCGAGAACATCGACCTCATGAGGGCGAGCGAAGAGCAGATGCTGTCTGTACGGGGAAAGCAGATCGCAATGATCCTTCAGGACCCGAAATATTCGCTCAATCCTGTCATGACCGTTGGCGAGCAGATCTCGGAAACAGTCATCCTCCACGAGCACGTTACCCGGAAGCAGGCTCGCGAACGCACCCTTGCCATGCTGGAACGGGTCAATATTCGCGATCCGCGGCGTGTCTTCGACCTCTACCCGCATGAAGTCTCCGGCGGCATGGGCCAGCGCATCATGATCTCGATGATGCTGATCGCCTCGCCTTCGCTCATCATTGCCGACGAACCGACCTCGGCGCTTGATGTGACGGTGCGCCAGCAGGTTCTGTCGATCCTGGATGACTTGGTGACGGAGCGTAACATTGGGCTGATCTTCATATCGCACGATCTCAATCTTGTGCGCAGCTTCTGTGATCGCGTCATCATCATGTATGCCGGCCGCATCGTGGAGACTGTCGCAGCCGCAGATCTGGACAATGCGAGACATCCCTACACCCGCGGCCTGTTGAACGCTTTACCGAGCCTGGATCATCCTCGCGACCGCTTGGAGGTCCTGCGCCGTGATCCCACCTGGCTGGAGAATTGAACATGAGCATGGTCAAGGTCGATCGCCTTGCAGTATCCTATGGACATGGTGACACCCTGACACGTGTCGTCAGGGACGTCACGTTCGATGTTTCCAGAGGCGAGAGCTTTGGCCTCGTAGGGGAAAGCGGCTGCGGCAAATCCACGGTGCTGGGAGCCCTTGCCGGGCGCAACAGGCAGTGGAGCGGCACCATCACAATCGATGGCGAAACAATCGGTCAGAAACGCTCGATATCGCAACTTGCGAAGCAGCAGATGGTGTTCCAGGACCCGTTCGGTTCCATTCACCCGCGCCACACGATCGGCCGGACGCTGCTTGAGCCATTGGAGATCCACGGGAAAAACAATAGGCCGGAGCGTGTCGAAAAGGTCTTGAAGGACGTCGGTTTGCCGTTGAACTTCCGCTACCGGTTTCCGCACCAGCTTTCGGGCGGACAGCGCCAGCGCGTCGCGATCGCGCGCGCGCTCATCCTCGAGCCGCGCATTCTCCTGCTCGACGAGCCGACCTCTGCGCTCGACGTCTCCATCCAGGCTGAAATCCTCAACCTGCTTAAGGATCTGCGGGAGCGTGAGAAGCTCACCTACATCCTCGTTAGCCACGACCTTGCTGTGGTCGCCCATCTCTGTGACCGTATCGCAGTGATGCAGAACGGAGCCTTTGTGGAAGTCGCATCGAAAAAGCAGCTGCAGGATGGATCCGTCACTCATCCGTACACACGCACCTTGGTCGATGGCAGCCGGGGCTATGTGCCTAGAGCAGGTTTGAATTCAGCAGCGTAATATCATCTCCACTGGCGTGATCGGACCCAATGCCAGTTCATAGCCTCGATCTACCGATTTGAGCTCTTGAACGGGTATGAACCATTGCTTCCTATAAGTTCACAGCGTCCTATTGATTTCATTTGTTTTTCGGGTGGGCCTGATGTCGTGCAACAGCGCTGTGGTCGCTTTCTCCCGCAGCACAAGGCAGCACTGGTCTCCAAGATTTTGAACCCGGCTGAAAATCAGCATGAAGACAAAGGTTAGGCCGAGCGCAACCTGATGCCAATGAGTATTGTTATAGGGCCTTCCTTTCGAGCAGGCCTACCTTTATCTCTTGAGAATGCCAATCATTCGATTGATAGCGCCCCAATATTCCTTGTGCATGGTTTCGGCTGCTTCCGAGATCGCCAGCTTCCAAGCAGGCCGCGATCCCATGCCTCTTCCAGAGCGTCAGCCAGTGATGGCCCATGGCCCGTGACCGGCAAGGCGTCGAATAGTATTCCTGCCTGTCTAAGGTCTTTATCCCGTTTGGCCTGGCCGCCGGCGTCATTTGGGCGGCGACCGGCAATGATAAGCTTGTGCACCGCGTACCTGCAGGGATCAGGGATAATAACTGAGATACCGGCACCATGTAGCAAGATCGAACGAATGGGATCGCGGATCAAGAAATCCATGAATCTCAACGGTTCGGCTGACGCGCCGCCGAGAGCGGGCATGTTGGCTTCTTCGGCTCCCCTGTTTGTCGTCATGAACTCGACCCTGTAACCGCTCTGATTCCGGAAGGCATGAGATCGAGAGCTGCCGCTGAGATGCGGCACGGCGCGGAACGTTGGATCAAGGCCTTTTAGGAGATCGAGGATCGGCGGCAGCGAATCCGCCACCTCGGCGGAGATCGCGAAATCCTGGGCTATGTCTGCATCACCTGTTAGGATCGCCGCCGAGGGCAGACGGATGCCAAGATATGCCGAGTAGCATTGAAAAGCGACGGTGCCGATGAGAACACCGCGCAGCCGGAAGAGGCCGGCCTTGGCAAGTGCCTGTACGATGTCGCTGGTAAAGCGATCAGCGGCAATCAAACCGGCTTCGCGCGTTAGCGTGGAAACGAGCTTGCGGCGAGCCTTATAATCTGACTTCTCACCCTTGAAGGTTTCGACCCGTTCCGAAATCAAGGGATCGTCGGCAGGTCCGACATACCGGCGCTTCTGCCCACCCTGACCGTCCGGTTGGTCGAAATACCAATAACGCCGACCATCGACTGCCACCGGCACGAATCTACCTGATGGGGGAAAATCTTCCGCCCAATCATCATCAAATGCCCGTTGCTGGAGTTCCGCCACCATGGTGCGGAACATGAGATCAATCTGCTTAATCACGGCATCCTCTATATTGCTTTCGCAAATCTAGTATAGACACAAGCCGCAAGCAAGCTTGGCGGCCTCTACCAGGGGTCGCTGTTCGCCTCCGCTCCGCCAATGCAAGGCACAACCCAACGCGATCCTAGATATACTAATTTTTCAAATATAGTATAGCTCGCTATCGAGATACCCCGCCTTGATGAGTTTCGAACCTTCCACCAGCTATTTTATTTTAGCGTAGAGGTTTGAGATTCAATAACTTAGGATCAATCATCCTTGAAAAATCGACGGGCGAAACTCTTAATTCCCTGTTCGTCCAACGATCGATAGACGAAAGACATGCTTTGGGGTTAGCTGCGACGATGATCGATCTCCGCAACATTGAGACCTTTTTCTGGGCTGCCGCACTGGGCAGTTTGCGCGCCGCAGCGGAAAAACTCGGGACAACCCAACCGGCCGTCTCCCAGCGCATTGCCGCGCTCGAGCTTGCGCTCGGCGTAAAACTGTTCGATCGAGCGGCACGAGGCGTTCGGTTGACCGCCAAGGGACAAGAACTCCTTGCTCATGCTGAACAACTCATCCAGGCCCGCAACGGGCTGATCGAGGCGGCGCGGGATAGCACGACCATGAGTGGCCGGCTCAATCTCGGCGTGGCCGAGACGATTGTCCAGACATGGTTGCCAAAGCTGATAGCCGGGATCCACATGGCCTATCCCGACCTGACACTGGAGATCGAAGTCGATACCAGTGAAATGCTGCAGTCTCACCTGATGAGCCGGCGGATCGATCTTGCGTTCCTGATGGGACCGGTTCTGGAACCGCGTGTCGCCAACCGGCCGCTTTGCACTTATCCGCTGGCGTGGATTGCAAAGCCGGGTCTTTACTCTTCAGAAAAGAGCGTTTCGGTGGAGACGATCTGCGCCCTGCCGGTCATCACCTACGGTTCCAACAGTACGCCCTATCGCCAGGTGCGCGACATCCTGCAGCGCTACCGCTTTCCCACACCGCGCATGTATGGCAGCGCATCCCTGTCGATGATCGCCAGGATGGCCTTGGACGGCATCGGTACGGCCGTCATCACGCCCGTATTTCTCGGCGCCGAGATCGCGCGCGGCGAGCTGGAGATACTGAACGTCGATGCAGATCCTCTCAACGATCTTCACTTTACGGCAAGCTGGATAGACGGGCCGGACAGCCATGCCGCCCGGGTCATCACGCATATGGCCCAACAGGTCGCCCGCAACAGCGCAGGCAATGTGCTCATCACCGATCTGGCCAGCGAAGAGGTATAAATAATATTTATATCCTACTTCCAAACATACGATTGGACAAGCCGTCTGCACCGACATTTAATCCCTGAAAACAAAAGCGATATAAATCGCACGCATGGGAACAGGCTGACATCGCGCCGGGTCAGAGGCAATCGGGACGTCGTCTCGTCGCATTTCCTCGTCTCGAACTAAAGCTCGCCTTTTCTCGTGTTCTGACGGATCGAACCAAAAGAGAAAAGGGAACGACATGAAGCTAATCTCCTTCGCCACCGCATTCCTCGTCGCCGGCGCGGCCGCTGCCCAGGAACTGCCCAAGACGCAGTTGCAGATCGTCGGCGGCCTCAGCAACCTCACCGCCTACCAGCAGTTCGAACAGCCCTTCTGGACCAAGACCATTCCGGAAAAATCCGGCGGCCGGGTTACGGCCACGATCAAGGGCTTTAACGAAATGGGCCTCAAGGGGCCGGAACTGATGCGGCTGATGTCGCAGGGCGTCGTTCCATTCGGTACGGCAACGCTCTCCTATTTTGCCAGCGACAACCCGATCAACGAGGCGATCGACCTTCCCGGCCTCGCCCCCGATGTCGCCACCGCCCGCAAGGTGACGGAAGCCTTCCAGCCGGTTTATGAAAAGTTCTATGGCGAAGGTTCGAAGGTCAAGCTGCTCGGCATCTCGACCTATCCGGCCCAGGTGATCTTCTGCAACGCAGACATCAAGGGTCTCGTCGACCTCAAGGGCAAGAAGGTCCGCACCTCGGGCCGCACTCAGGCTGAATTCGTCGAAGCCTTCGGCGGTACCAGCGTGACGATGGCCTTCGGCGAAGTCGTTCCGGCACTGCAAAACAAGGTCGTCGATTGCGCCATCACCGGCTCGCTGTCGGGCTATTCCGCCAAGTGGTATGAAGTATCGACCCATCTCCTGGCCCTGCCGATCAACTGGAACCAGCAGATCCACGCGGTCAACCAGGCCGTCTGGGACAAGCTAGACCCGAAGATCCAGGCTTTCCTCCAGGAAAACATCAACACGATGGTCGATGACATCTGGAAGGCAGCCGACACCCAGACCCAGGAAGGCTACGACTGCAACACCGGTGCTGCTGCCTGCACGCAAGCCGTAAAGGGCAAGATGACGCTCGTCGTGCCGACCGAAGACGACAAGGCGCTGCTCAATGCGACCCTGAAGGACAAGATCCTGCCGACCTGGGCCGCCCGTTGCTCGGCCGATTGCGTCAAGGGCTTCAACGACACGATCGGCCAGACGCTCGGCCTGACCGTCGCGAAATAAGCCTCACCCGTTACAGGGCATGGCTGCTGCGGATGCGCGGCCATGCCACTCTCTCTTCGAGCCGGACCGACAATCATGACAGGATCCCTCCCCTTCTTCACATGCCTTTACGGCTATGCCGAGAAAGCTGCCCGCTGGGCAGTGCTTGCCAGCGGCGCCCTGACGATTGGCAGCGTCTTGCTGATCACCGTCGACGTGCTGCTTCGCAAGTTCATCGGCTGGACTGTCGGCGGCTCCGATGAACTGTCGGGCTATGCTTTCGCCATCAGCACGACTTGGTCGCTTGCCTATGCGACGCTGCAGCGCGCCAATGTACGCGTCGACGTCATCTACCAATATCTGCCGGTCAGGGTCTCCGCGGTATTGGACTGGCTGTCGCTCGTCTGCCTCGGCATCTTCATCGGCTTCGTCACCTACTACGGCTACGGCGTCGTGGCTGAGTCTATTAGCAATAATTCCCAGGCCAACACGCCGCTCGGCACCCCGCTTGCCATTCCGCAGGGTCTTTGGTTCGCAGGCCTCGTCTTCATGTGCCTGATCCTCGCACTGATGCTCGTGCGTGCCTCCGTTGCTCTCGTCACCGGCGATATCGAGACGGTCAAGGCGATTACCGGCGTGCGCTCCACCCAGGAAGAAGCAGAGGAAGAAGCCGCAACCGGCGAGCGACTGATCGAGGGAGAACGCAAATGATTGCCACCACGCTCGTCCTTCTCCTCGTCCTGATCGGCCTTTCCATCCCTGTCGGCGCCGCACTCGGCGTGCTCGGTCTGGTTCTCGACCCGAGTTTCTCGATGCTGCCATTGACGCGCGCCATAGGCGAACTGGCCTGGAGCACCAATAACGAATTTCTGATGGTCGCCATCCCGCTGTTCATCCTGCTCGGCGAAATCCTGTTGCGCGCCGGCTTTGCCGAACGCATGTACAGCGCCATGAGCCTCTGGCTCTCCTGGCTGCCGGGCGGCCTGATGCATGCCAATATCGGTGCATCCGCCCTGTTTGCCGCAACCTCCGGCTCCAGCGTGGCGACCGCCGCGACCGTCGGCACTGTTGCCATCCCGCAGATCAAGAAACACGGCTATAACGAGCCGCTCTTTCTCGGCAGCCTTGCAGCAGGCGGCACGCTCGGCATTCTCATCCCGCCATCGATCAACATGGTTCTTTACGGCGTCCTGACCAATACGTCGGTACCGAAACTCTATCTGGCCGGCATCATTCCGGGCCTGCTGCTAACGGCACTGTTCATGCTGACCATCATCGGCGGCTGCGGGATCTTCCCTGCCTGGGGTGGCACGCGGGTCAACAGCACATGGAGAAAGCGGTTATCGAGCCTGGTCCATCTTGCACCACCGCTCGGCATCTTCCTGCTCGTCGTCGGCTCCATCTATGCGGGCCTTGCGACCCCGACGGAGGCGGCGGCCCTCGGCGTCACGGGCGCAATGATCCTTGCCGCCTGCTTTGGCCGCCTTTCCTTCGCCATGCTGGCGGAATCGATCGAAGGCACGATGAAGTCCTCGGCGATGATCCTTTTGATCATCATCGCGTCAGGCTTCCTCAACTTCGTCATGTCAGCCACCGGCATAACCGACGTCATCACCAGCTCGATTTCCGGCCTTGGCCTGTCGCCGGTCGCGATGATCCTGGTCGTTGTCGTCTTTTACCTGATCCTCGGCTGCTTCATGGAATCGCTGTCGATGATGATCACGACGATCCCGATCGTCGCCCCGATCATGCTGGCGCTCGGCTTCGATCCAATCTGGACCGGCATCCTGATCATCGTTCTGGTGGAAGCCGCCCTCATCACACCGCCGGTGGGCCTGAACCTCTTCGTGGTCCACAGTCTGCGCAAGAGTGGCTCGATGACGCCCGTCATCACCGGCTCGCTCCCCTTCGTCGGCGCCATGGCGCTGTTGATCGTGTTACTCTCAATCTTCCCCTCGATCGCGCTCTATCTGCCAAGCCTCGCCAACTGATCCCATTCGACTGAACTGAAATCCGGAATACATCCCATGAAACTGCATTTCACGCTCGAAACCACATCATCCCACTCCCAGCTCGACATCGAGATCCACCAGCTTGTCGTCGCCGGTTGGGCCGGCCGTGACCGGGCCGCAATCGACCATCATATCGCGGAACTGGCCGCGATCGGCGTGCCGCGCCCGAGCACCGTGCCGCTCTACTACCGCGTCTCCAACAATAGCGCCGTCCAGGCGGACGTCATCCAGGCGGTCGGCACGGAAAGCTCCGGCGAGGTCGAGACCTTCATCTTCCGTTCCGGCGCGGATCTCTATGTCTCGCTCGCATCCGACCATACCGACCGCAAGCTGGAATCCCATAGCGTTGCCCTGTCGAAGCAGATCTGCGCCAAACCGATCGCCGGCACCGCATGGCCATTTTCCGAGGTTGCCGATCACTGGGATCAACTGATCATCCGTTCCTGGATCGATGAGAACGGCGCCGAGACGCTCTATCAGGAAGGTCCGCTGTCGAGCCTGCGTACACCGCAGGATCTGATACTCGGCCTCACAGGCGGCGATGCCGCGCTGCCGGAAAAGACCGGCATGATCTGCGGAACGGTCGGCGCCATCGGTGGCATTCGTCCATCCGCTCGCTTCACGATGGAACTGTTCGATCCGGTCATGAAACGTAGCATTCGCCACAGCTACACGATCGAAACCCTGCCCGAGGTCCAGTAATATGACCCGCTACCCGACGCTTGCCGAAGTATCCGCATCGCTTGCCTCAGGGCAGGCCACCAGCCGGAAGCTTGTCGATGCCGCAATCGCGGCGATAGATGATCCGGCCGGCGAGGGTGCAAGGACCTTCATCCGCCGCAACGATGCCCGCGCCCGCGCGATGGCCGATGCCTCCGACCTGATGCGTGCTGTTGGCCAGGTGCGATCGCCGCTTGAAGGTGTCGCGATCTCCGTCAAGGATCTCTTCGATCTTGCGGGCGAAGTCACGACTGCCGGCAGCGTCGCCAACAGGACTGCGGCACCAGCCACCGCCGATGCGCCGGTGGTGCAGGCGCTTGCCCGTGCCGGCGCGGTCATTACCGGCACGACCAATATGAGCGAGTTCGCCTTTTCCGGCCTCGGTCTCAACCCGCATTACGGCACACCGCTCAACGCTTACGACCGGGCGACCGGTCGCATCCCCGGCGGCTCGTCCTCCGGCGCTGCGGTCTCTGTTACCGATGGCATGGCGGTTGCCGCAATCGGTACCGATACCGGCGGCTCGATCCGTATTCCGGCAGCACTCTGCGGCCTCACCGGTTTCAAACCGACCGCCCGCCGCGTCAGCCGCGACGCCGTCCTGCCGCTGTCTACGTCGCTTGATTCGATCGGTCCGATTGCCGCAAGCGTCGCCTGCTGTGCCCTGATCGACGCCATCATCTCCGGTGAGACTGAGCGCAGCATCGGGCAGCTCCCTCTTGCCGGCCTGAGGCTTGCCGTGCCCCAGACCATCGTCCTCGACGGCATTGACAAGCATGTTGCCACCTCCTTTGCGGCGACGCTCAGCCTCCTGTCGAAGGCGGGAGCGCAGATCGTCGAGATCGACGTGCCGGAATTCGCGCAGCTCGCCACCATCAACGCCAAGGGCGGACTGATCGCTGCCGAAGCCTGGCACTGGCATCGTACCCTGCTCGAAAATCGCGGCGACACCTATGACCAGCGTGTCCGTGGCCGCATCCTGCGTGGACGCGACATCAGTGCAGCGGATTATCTCGATGTGCTCAAGGCACGCACCGCCTGGCAACGGGGCGTCAATGAAAAGTTCGCAGCCTTCGATGCCGTCATCTTGCCGACAGTGCCGACAGTAGCACCCGCGGTCGCGCCGCTCCAAGCCGATGACGCGACTTTCTTTGCCACCAACGGGCTGATGCTGCGCAATCCGACGATGATCAATTTCCTCGACGGCTGTGGGCTTTCGGTGCCCTGCCATACTGCCGGATCGGCTCCTGTCGGCCTGATGATTGCCGGCGGTGCGATGACGGATGCAAAAGTCCTGTCGGTCGGCCTCGCCATCGAACAGGCATTGAACGCAAGGACTGCATGACATGACATTCGCTGCAGGTTCCGCTGCCCATCTCGCCCGGCTCGAGGCTCGTTCCGGCACGTTATCCGGACCGACCACCAATCTGGCGCCCGGTTTCGTCCAGGCAAATCTGGCGATCCTGCCGCGCGATCTCGCCTATGATTTCCTGCTGTTCTGTCAGAGAAACCCCAAACCCTGCCCGCTGGTCGGCGTGTCGGATGCCGGCGTGCCGATGATCGAGGCGCTAGGCCACGATCTCGATATCCGCAGCGACGTGCCGCGTTACCGCGTCTGGGAGAACGGCAAGCTTATCGCCGAGCCACACGACATCAGCGACATCTGGCGCGAGGATCTCGTGACATTTGCGATCGGCTGCTCGTTTTCCTTCGAGGAGGCGCTTCTCGCCTTAAACGTGCCGGTCCGTCATATCGAGGACGACACCAACGTGCCGATGTATCGGACGTCGATCGAGACCGTGCCTGCCGGCGTCTTTTCCGGACCGCTTGTCGTATCGATGCGCCCGATGAAGCCTCAAGATGCGATCAAGGCGATTCAGATCACCGGCCGCTTCCCGTCCGTCCACGGCGCCCCCGTGCATATCGGTGATCCGACGGAGATCGGCATCGCGGATATTGCCAACCCGGATTACGGCGATGCCGTGCGGATCGAGCCGGGCGAAGTGCCGGTCTTCTGGGCCTGCGGCGTAACCCCGCAAGCGGCGATCGCAACTGCCCGGCCGGCCTTTTCGATCACCCATGCTCCGGGGCACATGCTGGTGACAGACCTCGTGAATGCCGATCTTTCGATATGAAAATTGCGCGATCCAGTCGCTGAAGGGTAAAATCAATGGAAGACAATCGATCTATGGCTCTCGCCATTCGGCTGCTTTCTGAAACCGACTTCGAGCCATTCGGAACGATGCTCGGCAAGCCTTATCCGAAAGCTCCCGATCCGGCAGCCTTCTCGAACGCCGCGACCGATTTCTGGCAGGAGCACCTGTTTGATGCAGGCCCGGGCGGTGAAGTCGAGATCCTTTGGGTAAACTATTGGAACCCCGATCTATCGATTGGGGTCTTTGAAAATCACTTGCTGACCGAGCAGGCTGTCGCACCGTTGATCGGCTCCATCACGCAGGTTGTTGCCTTATCGGGACCCGATGGGCTTCCCGACCGTTCAACCGCCAAAGCTTTCCTTATAGAACCCGGACAGGGCGTATGCATGAACCCGGGCGTCTGGCACGCAACACGCAGCGGCGGCTCGACCTGCTTGATGCTGACGCGCCGTTCGACCACTCTCGCTCTCGTGGCGCAACTAAACCAGCTGCCACATGCGGATGAAACCATACTGTATGACCTTGGCGATCAGCCAATCCGGATCGAATTACAATGTCTCAGACCCGATGAGGAAGGTACGAGGTCTTGAATGGATATGAACCTGCGGCCCGCTAGATTCTGGGCGGTGTGGACGGATTGACGCTGCTTTCTCAACCTCTCGACCGCTTTAAAGACCGAAACCGGCTGCGTATGGTAGCCAAAGTGAAAGCGACGGGAACAGCCACATGACGAACAACCCGGCGATCAGGAGCGCGACGTAGGGGAGAGCGCCGAGCATGATTTCAAAAAGCGGAGCGCCCGTAATCCCCCTTATTACGAAGAGGTTCATCCCCACTGGCGGCGTGATCAGCGCCATCTCGAGGTTGACCATCAGCATCACACCGTACCAGACGAGATTTACGTCGAGTGCAATAAGTGCGGGCAGGATGATTGGCGTCGTGATGAGAATGATCGCGATCGTCTCCAGAAACATGCCGAGGACGAAGATTGCCGCCATCACGACGAGCAGGAATGCAGCCTGGGACAAGCCGAGCGCCGTCACTGCCTCCATAATCTCCGCTGGAAGACGAATGATCGTTACGGCGTGTCCGAACATTCCGGCTCCGGCGATGATCATGAAGAGCATCGCGCTTGTCCGCATCGTCTGAAACACGCAGTCCGCCAGATCGCGCAGTCCGACATTGCGATAGACGAACAGCGCGACGAAGAGCGCATAAACGCCGCCGATAGCGGCAGCTTCCGCAGCGGTAAAGACTCCCAAATAAATGCCGCCCAGAATGACTGGCGGCATCATCACGGCCCAGGACGCCTTGCGCAGGGTTGCGAACACTTCCAGAATATTTGCTTGCTCCTGGCTTGTCGTTTCGGCATGGCGATTGGCTTGGAACCAGGAATAGAAAGCGAAGGCTGCTGCCATCACCAGCCCTGGCAGCAGCCCTGCCAGGAACAATGCACCGATCGAGACGTCCGAGACGATGGCATAGAGGATCATCGGCCCGGACGGCGGGATGAGGATGCCGAGCGTTCCCCCAGCCGCGATGATGCCGTAAGTATCGCGCTTGCGGTAGCCGAAGCGCTGCATCTGCGGAATGGCCGTCGAGCCGATCGTCAGCGCGGTCGCGACCGACGAACCCGAGATCGTCGAGAATATCGTGCAGGCCAACATGGTCGCAAAGCCGAGGCCGCCCTTGATGTGGCCAACGAGCTTGTTGCACATGTCGTAAAGATCATCGACGACCTTCGCCTTGATCATCACATGCGCCATGAAGGCAAACATCGGGATCGTCGCCAGCAGCGGGTTGTTGAGGCTGGCGAAGATCGTGTCCGCCATGCTGTTGATGCTGCCCTCGAAAATCATCAGGACAGTGATGGAAGCAAGCCCGAGTGCTGCGAAGAGTGGCAAGCCGAGAAGAAGCAGGATCACAAGAAAAACAAGGATGAAGAATATCGTCACGGGCCGGTCCTCGTAAGCGTCACGACAAGGCGCTCGACCGCCGCAAGGGTGAGCAGCGCGCCGCCTATAACCATGGCTGACTGAGGGATCCATATAGGAAGTTCCAGATAACCGGACGAATAGACCTCGAAAGCGTAAGAAAAGGTCACACTGTGCCAGGCCGTGTAGGTCAGAAGGAGAGAGAAGATCAGAACACAGGCATAGGCAAGCACATCGAACCAGCGGCGCATTTGCGATCCTACCGCATCGATGAGAATGTCAATCCGGATGTGATCGCCGCTTCTCAACGCGGAACCCGCCCCTGCCATGACGATGGCCACGACCAGGAAGCCGGTCGCCTCGTCCACGCCGGCCATGGACTTTCCAAGGATGTAGCGCTGAAACACGCTCAGCGCCGTTGCAGCCAGCACCAGAACGATAAGCGCGGCGCCGACCACGTTGAAGGCACCGAGCACGACGCCGACGATGCGCATCCATGGTGGGGTTGCCATATGCGCCGCCCCCTCCAAATGGTTCGATTTCAACATCAGGCCCGCCCGCCTATTTAATTTTCGCAATGAGTTCGAGAAGCGCCTTGCCGTCCTCGCCGGTTTCCTCCGCAAACCCCTCCTCGAAAGCCGGTTGCATCGCCTGCCGGAACGCCTCGTTTTCGGCGCCGGTCGCGATATGGACATTCACGCCCTTTGCCTTCAACTCGTCGGGCGCGCTCGCGGATGCTTGTTCCGAAGCCTCGATGGCCCAGAGCGCCGCTTTTTCGCCGGCCGTCTTCAGCGCGGTTTTCGACGTGTCGGACAGTCCCTCGTACCACCCCGGATTAACATAGCCGTGCAGGTAGGCCGCCAGAACCGGCACCACCGTCATGTGGTCTTGCACCTCGTAATACTTGCGTGAATAGGCGGCTGCGACATCGGTTATCGCAGCGTCTATGACGCCCGTAGCGAGAGCCTGATATACCTCGCTTCCCGGCATGGAAACCGTCGTGGCGCCCATTGCGGACAAGCCGCGGTCGAAGGCCGGCCCGAGCCCGCGCATCTTCAGGCCCTGGAAATCCGCCGGCGCAAGCAGCGGCTTACCCTTAGAGGTGAATACGCTGACATTCGTCTGGAACATCCAAACGATGTTCTTCACGCCCTTTTTGGCAAGGCGATCCTCCAGGAAGGCTGCGGCTTCCGACGTCGGCCACTTCTTCCAGGTTTCGATCGACGACATCGTATATGGCCCAACCGTCACATTCATCAGCGGCAGGGTCTTGCCCCACTGAAAATTGAGCGAGAAGGCGCATTCCACTTGGCCCTTGGCAACCGCAAGGATGTTGTCGTTCGCCTTGATCAGGCTGTCGGCGCCGAAGACCTGTACGTCGATTTCGCCCTTGGACTGCGTTTCGACTTCGGCTGCCCATCGGTCGATGACCTTGGCGATATGATGAGCCGGTGGAAGCTGGTGGCTGCAGCGCATGGCTTCCGCGGCGTGACCGAACGACGCCCAGGACGCCGAAAGCGCGAGCGCCGCCGCGGCAGTTTTCGTCAGATATGTCATGGTATTTCCTCCCGTTATGATTGCGGCGATCGTCGAGGTCCTCCAACCTCTCAGATGCGCCAGTTCAAGTTTGGTGGCACGCCCGCGCGGGCAATCGCGCCAAAAAGCTGTTCTTGCGGCATCTCCGATTCCGGGATAGCGCGGATGTCGGATAGGGCCTCGATGTCTATTCCGGTCGCAAAGCCCATGGTTTCGCAGAGGAAGACCAGATCCTCGAAGACGACGTTTCCGGTAGCACCAGGTGCGAAGGGGCAGCCACCGAGTCCGCCGAGCGAGCCGTCGAGAACGCGGGCACCGGCACCGAGCGCTGCGGCCGCGTTGGCAATTCCCATGCCCCGCGTGTCGTGCAGATGAACGATATAGGGGCGCATGCCGCAAAGAGCCGTCATGCGCTCGGTCATTCGCTCGACTTGCTTCGGACCGGCAAAGCCCACGGTGTCTGCGATGCCGACGATGTCCGCACCGGCCTCCAGACAATCCTCGACCAGGCCAATGACCGCGTCGGGATCGACCTGCCCGGCGATCGAGCACCCGAAGGCCATGGCGATCCCCGCATTTACGAGCGGGGTTTTTCCGGATGCGTCCCGCTGCCTGACTGCGGAGCGCACCAGATCGACAGCCTCGCGGCGCGAGCGGCGCATGTTTGCCTGGCTATGCTCCTCCGTCGCCGAAACCACGCAGACGATTTCGTCCACACTCGTCTGCAAGGCGTCGACCACGCCGCGCTCGTTGAGGGCAAGGGCAGCGGTATGTGTTTCAGGCAGCGCTGCCGCAACTTCAAGCAGCTCGCGAAGGTCAGCAAATTGAGGCATGCGCGTGGCCGGAAGAAAAGACCCAAGCTCGAAGTGGCGCACCCCCGCGGCCCGTTCGCGCGTCAACCACTCGACCTTCGCGGCGGTCGAAGGGAAAGTCTTCACCAGTTGAAGTCCATCACGCAGCCCCACCTCGCGCAGGCTGACGCGGTCCGAAGGATAGATGGCGTCAATTCTATTCATGCCGCCCTCGCCGCTCGGGCGCCCTTCGCCGTCCGGATTTCCGCTTCCCCGAGGCCGAGCGCGGACAGAACCTCCTCGGTATGCTGGCCGATCGATGGCAGGTCCCCGCCGCCGGACAGCATGGTGCCATCGACCTCGAACGGAAGCGAGGGCGCCCGAAAGGTCTTTCCGTCCGGCAGGTGCGAGATGGCGAGGCCGCCCGGCCTCATCACATGCGGATCCTCGTACATGTCGCAGGGCCGGGAAATCGGAGAATAGGGAATGCCGAGTTTCTCGAAGGCCGAAAGTAGACCGACCGAGTCCCGTGCAAGCACTGCCTGCGCGATGATCGGTAACGTCCAGTCGCGAGCGTCGATCTGGTCCATGCGCGTCTGCAGCCGCGGATCGTCGAGAAGATCGTCAAGGCCTAAAAGCTTGCACAGTGCAGTCCATTGCCCCTCCGTCACGGCCCCGACAAAGATCTGGAGGCCATCGGCAGTCGGGAAAATGTCGTAGACCGGCCAGGAAAACTCCCGTTCCGGCATGGGCGGCGGATTCTTTCCCTCGAGTTCGAACTGCACCATGTGCTGGGCGACGAGAAGCAGACAGTTTTCGAAAAGACCTATGCGCAGATTGCGTCCATGGCCTGTTCGCTCGCGCTCCAAGAGTGCAGCAAGCACGGAGAATGCGCCAAAGAGACCGCCCATGATGTCGTTGGCCGAGGATCCGACGCGCAGCGGCCGGCCAGTCGGGCCGGTCATATAGGCCAGTCCCGTCATCATTTGCACGACCTCATCCAGCGCCGTGCGATCTTGATAAGGCCCCTGCAGGAAGCCTTTGTGCGAGGCGAGGATAAGGGCTGGATAGTCTTCACGTAGCCTGTCGAGGTCTGCCCCCATACGAGCAAGCGACTGATCGCGAAAATTCTCGACGAAGACATCGGCGGTGCCGAGAAGCTTGTGGAGCGCCAACCGCCCGGCTTCGGTCTTGAGGTCCAGTTGCACCGATTTCTTGCCGCGGTTGAAGAGCGGAAACATCGGCCGGCCCATGCCGCCGAGGTCCCGGGTCTTGTCACCCTCCGGCGGCTCGACCTTGATCACTTCAGCACCGAGAAATCCTAGGAACATGCCACAGGAAGGTCCCATGATCATGTGGCTCATCTCGACGACGCGAATGCCTTCGAGCGGCCTGAAATCTATGCCCATCGTCATGCTATTCTCCTCACCATGCAGGACAATAGCCTTGCCACAGGATCAGTAAAATTATAATGTTTCTAACGTTTCTTTCTAAAAAACAGAAGGCAGATGGACAGCCGCCAGCTTCGCTACTTCGTCACCGTCTACGAGCAGCGCTCGCTTTCCGCGGCCTCGCAGGAGTGCCGCGTCGCCACCTCCGCGCTCAGCCACCACCTGGCCAACATGGAGGCCAGTCTCGACGTCGTTCTTTTCAACAGGCGCCCCCGCGGAATGGAGCCGACAGCCGCAGGTGAGCGCCTGTACCAGCATGCCAAATCCATTCTCCGCGCCATTGAAGCAGCGGAACGGGATATCCGGTCCTCCGGCACGGATATTTCCGGCGACGTGTCGGTCGGCATGGCCTATTCGGTCGTCAAAGCCATCGCGACAGAACTGAACCAGTTCGTCCTTTCGACCTATCCCAAGCTCAGGCTTTCCCTGACCGAGAGCCTTTCAGGCTCGACGCTGCTGCACCTTATGAACTCCGAAGTCGACCTCGCTCTTGTCTACAATCCACCGACGAGTCCCGCCTTGAAGGTCGTCCCGGTCCTTGAGGAGCAGATGATCTGTGTCGGCAAACGGGACATTATCGGCGACACGGACGAGCCTCTCCACTTCGACGATCTATTGGAACTGCCGGTCATCCTGTTGCGCCAGGGAGTTTCGGCGCGCGCCTTGATGGACGACGTCAATCTTCTCAAGAAGCTGGAAAGCCGCGCCAAGCTGCAGATGAACTCGGTTTATGCCATCGCCGACTCACTTCTGGCCGGCCTAGGCTGCGTCATCGGCACAAAACTGTTCATGAAGGAACACATCGAAAGCGGGGCACTTCACTTTCGCCGGATCGTCGCGCCGGAACTGAGCAGGACACTCTACCTGTGCGAAAAAGTCGATCAGCAGAACACCTATGCCCTAGAGATCGTCAGGCAGCTCTTGCTCGACCTCGTCGCAGCAACCGTACGCGACCGCCGATGGGAAGCCCGTCTCATAGAACCCTAATAAACTCAGGTTTCGACGAGGCCGCGACCCAAGGCGCAAAGCTACCGCTCGCGCTATTGTTGTGGCAACGCTAACCTATGTCCGAGGCTGGACATAGGTTAAGCTGCACCGTCCGAAAATGGTGGCTGGGTCATCCCGCATCATTGCGAAACGGCCCGGCCTTTTCTCAGACACAAACGACGATCTTGCCGTGGGCCCTTCCGGATGCCTGCCGGGCGAAGGCTTCGTCGAAGGACTCCAGCGAAACGCTTCTGTCGATCAGGACCGACAGCCTCTTCGAGACGACTTCCTTCATCACGGCAGACAGCCGTTTCGCATCCGAGGAATGGAAAATGAATGCCGCCTCCACGCCGTGCGCTTTTGCCAGGGCCTCGTCTGGAGGGCTGACCACGGTCATCAGCTTGCCGCCGCGGCGCAGGATGCCGAAAGACTTCTGCTGTGTCTCGCCGCCGATCGTATCCAGCACGACGTCAACGTCCGAAACGACTGACGCAAAATCTTCCGAACGGTAGTCGATGACCTGCTCCGCACCAAGGCGGCGGGCGATCTCCATGCCATCGCCTGAGGCGGTGGCGACAACGCGCGCACCGGCCGCATGGGCGAACTGGATCGCGAAGCTGCCGACGCCACCTGCGCCAGCGTGGATCAGAACCGTCTGACCTGCCGTCAGGCCTGCCGTCTCGAAGAGAGCCTGCCATGCGGTCGCCGCGGCCGTCGGCATCCCGGCTGCCTGGTCGAAGTCGATACTTTCCGGAATGAGAACGAGTTGGTCTTCCGGAACAAGAGTGAACTCGGCGAATGCGCCGCCCTCGGTGGGAAGCAGACGCGCGACCACGCGGTCGCCGGCCCGCCAGCGGGACATCAGCGAGCCGGTTTTCTCAACGACGCCGGCAAGGTCTGTTCCCATCTTCGAGGGGAAGGTCAGTGGGAAGACGCCGTCGAGGTAGCCTGCCTGCAGCTTGTTATCCAGCGGATTGAGTGAGGCCGCCGCCACGCGGACGAGCACATCGGTCGCGCCGGGTTCCGGCATTGCCACGTCGGCAAGGTATGGGGCCTCGCCATATGCGTTCAACAGGATGCTTTTCATCGTCATTCTCCTGCCTGTGCGCCCGGCTGCGCACGGACCTGCGCGAACCAGCCCATCCAGTCTTCCATGTGGTAGGTCCTGGTCAGCATGCCGTTTTCGAGTGTGTGGAACTCGTGGATGGCGAGGGAGAACTCGCGCCCGGTGGCCGGCACGCCGAACCATTCGGCGACATGACGGCCGGTGATGACGGCGCGGACGGCCGCACGCCCGGGGCCGCCGATGACGTCCAGGACCTCGACCTTCAGGTCGTCAAACACGGCGCCGAAGCCCTTGATCAGTGGCTTCATGCCCTCGCGTCCCGACGCTTGGCCCGGGGCCAGCGGAATATCCTGCCAGTCGGGTGTGACGCACTCGTCTAATACATCGGGCTGGCCAGCGAATGCGTTGTAGAAGCGTATTAGCGTCTGCAGGTCCTGCTCGGAGATGCCGCTGACGACAGGGTGGTTGGTGGTGCTCATCGGGTTGCTCCAGTTAACTGAGACACCGTTTTTTAGCTGTCGTGCATTCATCATTGAAATCGATATGCGATATGGCTAAACATCCACGCTATGGATTTACATGGCATTGATCTCAATCTTCTGGTCGCCTTCGATGCCCTGATGGCGGAACGGAGCGTTACCCGCGCCGGCGTTCGCATCGGAAGGACACAACCTGCCATGAGCGCCGCCCTGTCGCGGCTGCGGAGCCTCCTGAACGAACTTTTCATTCGCGGCCCGGACGGCCTGCAGCCGACGCCGCGGGCGGTCGACCTGGCGGAGCCGATCGGATACGCGCTTTCGCAAATCCAGAAGACGCTTGAGTTCGCCCAGACTTTCGATCCCTTACAATCGACAGCGACCATCTCGATCGGACTGGCCGAGCACGCGGCATTCGTGTTGCTCCCGAGGCTTCTGGCCGCTCTGAGGCGTGAAGCTCCAGGGATGGTCATGCACGTTCGCAATCTCGGGCACCGCGACGATGCGATCACGCTTCTGGATTCGGGTGAAATCGACTTGACGGTTGGCGTTCCTCATACGCCGGCCGGCCGCATCCGGAGCGAACCTCTGTTCGAGGAGACGTTCGTTTGCATCATCCGGAAGGATCATTCACTTGCTTCGGAGGGACTAACGCTCGACACCTTCCTGCAGATGTCCCACCTGCTGGTTTCGCTGGAGAGCGACAGGTTCGGAGTTGTGGACGCAGCACTGGCAAAACAGGGGCTCAGTCGTCGGCTGGCGCTCACCCTACCCCACATGTACGCGGCTCCCAAACTGATCGCGTCTTCGGATCTCGTCGCGACCTTGATGCGCGGCGTCGTCGAGGCGTCCGACGCGGCAAGTCACCTCCTCATATTCGAACCCCCACTCCCTCTGGGTTCCGTCAGGTTCGATATGTCCTGGCACCGGCGCAACGACGTACACCCCACGCAGCGCTGGTTCCGAGAGTTCGTGAGCCGGCAGGGGGTTCAAGCCAGGCCTTAAGGCAACCGCCATCGTCGTTCTTCGTGGATGGAACCGTCCAACAAAAATCAATGTTTCGCGATGCATTTACGGAGCAAGCATTCATAGTTCGCAACTTGAAGGGAGCCACTCCATGACGAACATGAAAGCAGCCGCGGAAATCGCTGCGGTCGCACCTGCACCACTGTCCCAAACATCGGCTCGAGGCTTGCTCTCGCCGGAACAGGCGTGAACACTCGTCAAGCGGGACAACGCGGGCCCTATTATGACGGCATCCACGCCTGGCGAAGTCCGGTTCAGTCTCCAGTCCGTCACGACCGACCCCTGGAGAACTTCGGAACCAACCACATCTGCGAGACGCGTGCTCGCTGGACCGCCGGATCGAGCACTTCCGAGACTTCAATCTTGTCATCCAGGACATCATAGTCGGCGGCAAAACGCCTCACGCGCGCGTGAAACCAAAGGGCCTGCGGAAATCGATCCAAATTCCTGAACGCAACGCCGCACCGCGGTTCCACAGTCCGCTCCCAGCTTGCAATTTCATTTCCTGAACACCGGACATGCAATAAAAGTCTTGGCTCTGCTTGGAGCAAAGCCAGAGGTTTGCAAAGTTGCTTCCGTTACGCGGTAATGAGCGGCGACTTCTGCCGCCATTCGTCCGAAGTCAACTGATCGAGAACGAACCGCGCGACATCCTCACGCGCAATACTGCCGCCGCGGAAGCCCTTGAGATCGGTCATAGCACGGACGGCCCCTGTCCCAGACTTGTTGCTGAGGATCGTCGATCGGACGATGGTCCAGTCGAGACCGCTTGCGCGAATAACGTCTTCCTGACGGTTCTTGTCGGCATAGACCTTGCGCAGCAAAATCGGGAAGATGATATGATTGAACAGCGCGCCGCCATGTCCACGGCTGTCACCTGCGCCGACACCGGTGATGGCGACAAGGCGGGCGATGTGTTCATCCTCCATGGCTTTGACGAGCGCTCTTGTGGCCGTCGACAAAAGCGTGACGTCACGGAAGGGGCTCGCCGGCGTGCCAAGCGCGCTGATGACGGCATCACGACCCCTCAGCGCCTTACGCAGCGCATTCTCGTCGCGTGCATCGCCAACGACAAGGTTTGCACCTTTCAGGTATTTTGCCTTTTCAGGCGAGCGAACCAGAACAGTAACATCATAGCCGCGGGAAACAGCCTGCGCGACGATGTGACGACCCGTCGGTCCTGTCGCGCCGAGGATGACAATCTCCGGCAGCGGAGACAGTTGGTTTTCGGAAGTGGACATCGCGTTTAATCCTTTGGGAAAGGGGGCGCCTTGTTGAAGGACGCCCGCAGGAAGGGAGACGGAGAGATTAGAGCTTGCTCGCCGCCAGCAGCTCGCGAGTGCGTTTAAGCGTAGACACAAGTGCGGCCTTGTAGCCCCTGTCACTGTCGAACTGTTCCTGCTCGGCCTGCTCTTCCGGGCCATCAGGCTGTTTGCCACGAAGCCCGATATAGCAGTAGAACCGAAGCTGAAGCTCGCCGTCCTCATCCTCGAACAGCTCGTTGACGATGGCGCCCTCACGTGGACCTGTTGCCTGGAAGAAGGTCACTTTCCGCTGCGGTTCCAACGTGATGATTTCCCGAAGATCGGCGCCAGCAATGGTTGCCTCGCGCACAAAGTGGGTTGCGCTTTCCTCGGTGACATCGCATCGGGTGCAAAGCCCCGGTGGGAGGAACAGACGCGCATCGCGCGCCTTGAGCTCCAGTCCCTTCCACACCTGCTCGCGTGTGAGTGGCGTTTCACCTGCAGGATTGACGGATACGGTGGCGGTTGAATAGATCATGATGCAATTTTCCTTCTTTCCGGGTGGTTGAGGAGGACACCGGTTCAGCCGGCGGTGACGATCTGCGATACGAAGTCGCGATAGGTGCGCAGCGGGCGGCCGAGCAGGGCCTCAAGCCGGGCGACGTCCCCGTTTTCCGGCAGCATACCGTCGGTGAGGAAGCGCTCTCCCATCATGCGCATATCGAAGGCCATCCAGGGCGGCATGAACTGCTTCAGGTTGCTTTCAAACGCGTCCGTGTTGTCGCCGGCATAGGCGGTCGGCCGGCCAAGCGCGTCCGACCAGATGGCCGCGATCTCAGTGCCGGTCAGCGTTTCGGGACCCACCAGGTTGATCCGATTCAGGGGAAGCGGCGCTGCCGCGTTTTCCCGGCGGATGAGTTCAAGTGCTGCCACCTCGGCAATATCGCGCACGTCGACCATGGCAAGGCCCTTGTCGCCGACGGGCATCGGGTAGACGCCGTAGCCGGTGATGGCGTCCTTGATCATCATTTCGTTCTGGATGAAGTAGGCCGGACGCAGGATCGTCGCTTTCATGCCCATCTGCTCGATCATCCGTTCAACGGCGAACTTGCCGGCAAAGTGCGGCACGTTGACGTAGACGTCGGGGTGAATGACCGAGAGGTAGACTATGCGCTCGATGCCTGCAGCACGAGCCACATTCAAAGCAATCAGTGCCTGGGTGACTTCGTCGGCCACGACCGCGTTCAACAAGAACAGGGTCGATACGCCATCGAAAGCGCTGCGAAGACTGTCGACATTCAAAAAGTCACCCTGAACCAAATCGACGGCGGCGGGAAAATTGGCTTTCGACCGATCGCGGACCAGAGCTTTGACGTCTGCGCCCTGGGCGACAAGATGCTGGACGACCTGGTTGCCGATATTGCCGGTGGCGCCGGTTACAAGAATGGTCATTGTCATTTCTCCGGGTTGGTATGTTTGCTTGACAACCCGAAGATGAATGATCCATTCATGCCCCAATAGATCATCAATTTGGATGAACCGTCCCACAGGTGGAACGATATGGATCTTCTCGCTCTGTCCGATTTCAATCTCGTCGCGCGCCACGGCGGCTTCGGCAAAGCGGCGCGCGCCTCCGGCCGACCCAAGGCCACGCTCTCCCGGCGTGTTCAAGATCTGGAAGCGGCACTGGCTTTGCGTCTGTTTGAACGCGGCGGGCGCGATCTGAAACTGACTGAGGAGGGACGCGCTCTTTATGAACGCACGACTGTGCTGCTGACGGAAATCGTCGAGACAGCAGCAAACATCGCCTCGGGCGGCGAGACGCCTCGAGGCCGGTTGCGGATCAGCGCACCGCTTCTTCTGTCGCAGACCGCAATGGGCAAGATTGCTGCGGGATTTGCGCTCAAATATCCCGAGGTCCGGCTGGAGATCACAACGGAAGACCGCCCGGTCGACATGATTGAGGAAGGCTATGATCTGGTGATCCGGGTCAATCCTGATCCCGATGAAACGTTGATCGGAAAGCCGTTCCTGCGCGACCGTCTGGTCGTCGTTGCGTCTCCACAGGTTACCCGGCCGGCCGCCGGCGTGCCAATCCCGGGCATTGTACGCGAAGCTGCGGGTGCACAAAGCTGGAAGATGAAGACGCTAAGAGGTGAAGAGACAATCGACATTATGCCGGGGCTCGCCTTGTCTTCGCTTATCATGGTGTGCGATGCCGCGCGTGCAGGTGCTGGTGTCGCTCGCCTGCCAATCTCACTTGTCAGTCGGCATCTGACCGATGGCAGCCTGATCCACTGGGGCGATGTTGACGGTTCCGACATCGCATTGTGGGCGCTTTATCCCTCGCGCCGGCTGTTAAGCAGCCGCGTTTCAGCGTTCATGAACCATCTGAAAGAAGCGTTCCCAATCGGTACACCAGAAGAACTGGCCGCTTACATCAGCGGCTAGCGGATATCACGTTCGGGAGGACGCGGAGACGAAGACTGCCCGTTCCTGACCAATGGCAGTACCCGGATTGCCGTGACGAAGCGGGTTTTGGATGATTTGCGAGCGCAGCCTCCACCTTGATGAAAATCGAACCTTCGGCCCATCTCGACTTTGCCCAGGTATCGGTGCGGCCCGACTGGTAGGGCGCATCCATCTGCTTGGAGACGATGCCTTCGAGCGACAGCTTGCAGGCGGAGCGCAGCACCGCGTCACCGCCGGATTCGAAGTGATC
>Ga0268362_100056_pt1 | contig 64841 bp, 72 predicted proteins | sample MetcocultureR2M_FD_197214 | JGI IMG/M metagenome (GOLD analysis project Ga0268362, IMG submission 197214) | Soil microbial communities from Anza Borrego Desert, Southern California, United States - Methanotrophic co-culture R2-M | ecosystem: Environmental > Terrestrial > Soil > Desert | place... | reverse complement strand
GTGCCCCCAGTTACCCCGGATGTCAACGGACTCTATAGGATCGCGATGGATGGAATATAAACGAAAAAGCCCGCATTTACGCGGGCTTACGGATTTCTTTGGATGTCTTTGAATGGGTGTTTGGTGGTGGGGCGGCAGCCTGCGCCAAACCTAAGTAACTCAACGCCTTAGAACCGCTTCGAACCCCTGCGGAAAAGCGCGGAATCCGACCCCTGCTGGAAGCAATCCTAACAGTTGCTGCCCCCCGTTGAAATCAACTGCGCGCTTCGGCCAGTTCGATTCCGTGGTGGGCAATCGAACACCAGCCCTCGATGGGGGATTTTGGCCGGCGACCTAATCGCTGCCGTCGATCGCTGGAGACCCGCCTACCGCTAAACCCGCGGCTGTGAGGTGGTACTCAACGTGCCCCGGGTAAAAGCACCTCGTAATCAGCGCTCGGGACAGTAGTCCCTGGATCACGCTGTCGCGGGCGGCGCCGCGGATATTTTGCGGGAGGGGGTCCAGTCTTCCGTCAGGACGGCGGGCAGCCAGCTGCAGGACGGCCGCCTGGGTAGGCGTGAGTTCGGTCTTCATACGGTGCGTTCCTTGGGTGACTTGAGGCACCGAGATTCACGCGCTGTGCCGGACAGAAGCCAAGTCATGTCGAAAAAACCTGGATAGCGTGGCACCTTGCGCGCATTTATATCGTGTGATATAAAGCACGATAACAGTCACGCGATAGCAGTGTGAGACACCCATGAAGCCAGAGCAGATCCGCGATCTTAGGAAGTCGATGAGCCTGACCCAGCAGCAGTTTGCTGAGCTGCTGGGCGTCTCGTTCGTCACGCTCAATCGCTGGGAGAACGGGCAGTCCAAGCCGTCGGCCATGGGGCTTTCAAAGCTCCGGGGGCTCGCTCGTCGTGGATCAGGTGTGGCGGCTCCGGCGGCAGAAGCGGCGCCCTTGTCGGCACCCGCGCCGGCCGAGGAGCATCGGCTGGACTTCCTGGGCGACGCCAACGCCCTGCGGGTGCTCGTCGAGGGTGAGCGCCTCTCCTACGGCCACCTCTTCAACCCGGCGTTCGCCACCGAGATCAGCGAGATCGATCCGCTGCCGCACCAGCGCATCGCGGTGTACGAGCGGATGCTGCCCCAGAGCCGGCTGCGCTACCTGCTGGCGGACGACGCCGGCGCCGGCAAAACGATCATGACCGGTCTATATGTGCGGGAGAGCCTCACCCGCCGCACCATTCGCCGTGTCCTGGTTGTGGCGCCCGCGGGCCTTGTGGGGAACTGGTATCGGGAGCTACACAACCTGTTCCAGCTCCAGTTCAACATCGTCACAGGCAGCGACGCCAAGGACGGCAATCCGTTCGTCGGGCCCCAAAGCGATCTGGTCGTAGTGAGCGTAGACAGTTTGCGCAGTGCACGCCTGTTCAATTGCCTGCGTGATCCCGCGGTAGCGCCCTACGACCTGGTGGTCTTCGATGAAGCCCACAAGCTGTCGGCGAACCGCGACCCCGACGGCACGTTCCGCCCAACCGACCGCTACCGCCTCGCGGAGGCGATCGCCGGCGTCCGCGAGCTGCCCGACGACTGGAAGATGCCATGGGCGGCGCATCACCTGCTCCTTCTGACCGCGACGCCCCACATGGGCAAGGAGTTTCCCTACTACTGCCTGTGGCGGCTGCTGGAGCCGGAGCTGTTCAGCACCGAGACCGCGTTTGCCCGCTTTCCGCGTGAGTCCCGCAACCGGCACTTCATCCGTCGCGTCAAGGAGGAGATGGTCGACTTGCACGGCCGTCCCCTTTACCCCGAGCGCCTGTGCGACACGGTGAGCTACGAGCTTACCCAAGGCGAGATCAGCGAGCAGGCCCTCTACGACCAGACCACGGCCTACATCCGCCATTACTACAACCAGGCACGGCTGCTCAATCGTCAGGCGGCACGCTTTGCGATGACCGTCTTCCAGCGCCGACTGGCCAGCAGCACCTGGGCCTTGCTCTGCTCCTTCCGCAACCGTCTCGACAAGCTCAACCGGCTGATCGACGACATTCAGTCCGGCCGGATTCCGGAGGAGGAGCTGCGTGCCCAGCAGCAGCGGCTCGACCGGAAGGTGCGCGAGGGCAAGCTGGTGGATGTCCTCGCCGCCAAGACCGCCGACGAGGAGACCGTAACGGATGGCGAGGAGGAGCATGAGGAAACCGAGGCCGAAGCCTTGGGCGCCTTCGTTGCCACCAGCCTCGCCGAGCTGATCGACGAGCGGCAGAGGGTGCTGGAGCTGATCGGGCTGGCAGAGGCGGTGCACGCCAGTGGTCATGAGTCCAAGTTCGACCGGATGAGCGCGCTGCTCCGGGCCCCGCAGTATCGCGACCATAAGGTCATCATCTACACCGAGCACAAGGACACCCTCAATTTCCTGATGCGTCGCCTGGAAGGCATGGGCTACGCCGGGCAGGTCGCCTTCATCCACGGCGGGCTCAACTTCGAGCAGCGCGACGCCCAGGTGGAGCAATTCCGCCGGACGCACAATGGGGAGCATGGCGGTGCCCGCTTCTTCGTCGGCACCGACGCCGCGGCCGAGGGCATCAACCTCCAGTTCTGCTGGATCCTCATCAACTACGACATCCCGTGGAATCCGGCCCGCCTCGAGCAGCGGATGGGTCGTATCCATCGTTACGGCCAGAAGCGCGACAAGGTGGCCATCATCAACCTGGTGGCCGGCAAGACCCGCGAGGGCCGCGTCGTCAAGACGCTGCTCGACAAGCTGGAGGAGATCCGCAAGCAGCTGGGCTCGGACAAGGTCTTCGATGTCGTCGGGCGCATCTTCGAGGGCATGTCCCTGACCGAGTACATCCAGCGCGCCGTCGAGTCTGAAGACGAAGCGGACCGCGAAGCCATGGAGCTTGCCGGTGAACTCACCGTCGAGCAGATCCGCGCCATCGAGGCCCGGGAGGAAAGCATCTACGGCAAAGGCGGCGAGGTGAAGGCCGCCTTGCCGCAGCTCCAGGAAGCGCTCGCCATCGAGGAGATGCGCCGCCTCCTTCCCGGCTACGTGCGCCGTTACCTCGAGCACGCCGCCCCCCTGATCGGCATCGATCTGGTGGGCGATCTCGACGGGCAGTTCTTCCTGCGGCCGCGGCGCCGTGGCGTGGTGGAGAGCCTGATGTCCCTGCTCGAAACCTACCCAGAGTCGGCCCGCAACCGCTTTACGGTTTATCGACCCAGTGACCCGCGCGACGCCATTTTCCTGCATCCTGGCGAGCCGGTCTTTGAGCGCCTGTCGAGTCTGGCGATCGAGCACAGCCGCAGCGCCGGCAAGCGCGGCGCAATCTTCACGGACGTCTCCGCCACCGCGCCGTACCTCTTCCACGTCGCCCGGGTCAGCGTGATTCGAGCCGTCGACCCGGGTTTCCCCGCCTTCCACACCGAGGAGGTTGTCGAACAGCGACTGGTCGGGATCAAGCAGTATGCAGACGGCCGCATGGTGGAGGCACCCGTTGAGCATCAGCTCCTGCTGAAGCCGGCCGCCAAGGCCAACCCCGGCAGCGTGGTGTTCCTCGCCCAGAGCGATACCTGGCGCCTCGCGGCTGAGCAGCACATTAAGACCGACCTGCTCGGCAAGCTCGCCGAGCTGCAGCAGCTCGGCGCCCGGGAGCGCCTGGTCGAGACTGAAGACCACCTGGTTCGGGCCTATGACTACCAGGAGTCCGAGCTGGCCGCCGCGCGCAAGCGCTACACGGAGAAGGCGCGCGAAGGCAATCGGTCGGTGCAAGCCGAGCTGGAGCGGATCAAGGGGCAGCAACGGAGCATCAAGGAGCGCCGTGCGCTGGCGATCCAGCAGGCGCGCAGGGAGGTGGAGCTGATCCAGCCTGGTGCCGTGGAGATCATCGCCACGGCGCTCGTTCAGCCCTCCCAGGACCCGGAGGACATCAAGGCCCGCGACGCGGAGGTCGAGCGCATCGCGATGGAAGTGGCGATCGCCCACGACGCAGCCCAGGGGGCCGATGTCAGGGACGTCTCCACCCCCGAGAAGGCGCGCCTGGCCGGACTCTCCGACTACCCGGGCTTCGACCTGCTTTCAAAGCGGCCGGGCGAGGAGCGCGGCATCGAGGTCAAGGGACGCGTCGGCACCGGGGAGATCGAACTGACCGAGAACGAGTGGGCGCGCGCCTGCAACCTGCGGAATCGGTACTGGCTGTACGTGGTGTTCGACTGTGGGTCTGCCTCGCCAAGGCTATTCAAGGTGCAAGACCCCTTCGGAAGGCTGATCGCCAAGTCCCGCGGCAGCGTGGTGATCGGCTACAGCGAAATCGTGCGCAGTGCATCAGAGTAACGGAAGGGGGCGGATGATGGACATTGAAATTTTCGACGTTGAGCACGGCGCCTGTTCGCTGGTGACGGCAGATAACGGCCGCAGAATCCTCGTTGACTGCGGGCACAACTCCTCGACCGGCTGGCGTCCATCGCAGTTCCTCCCTGCGCGCGGCATCCATCATGTGGATCGCCTCATCGTCAGCAACTACGACCGCGACCACGTCAGTGATCTGCCTGGCGTGCTTGCAAATATTGGTGTGCCTGTTCTCAGCCGCAATCCTTCCGTATGGCCCGACTTGCTGCGTGCCATGAAAGCCGAGAACGGCATGGATCCGGGCATTGGAACGCTGGCCTACATGGCAGGCAACTACTACACACAAGACTTGCCCGCCCCCCAGGACTTCGGCGCACTTCAGGTTAACCACTATTGGAACACCTACCCGGTCTTTACGGACGAGAACAACCTCAGCCTGGTGACCATCTTCCACTATCACGACCTCGGCATCATCTTCCCGGGGGACGTCGAAAAAGCTGGTTGGCTGCAATTGCTGCAGCGTCCGGACTTCAGGGCCGCCTTGGCAGGCGTCAACATTTTCGTGGCCTCGCACCATGGGCGCGAGAATGGCTACTGCCCCGAAGTTTTCAATTGCTGTAACCCCGAGGTCGTCATTTTCTCTGACGGTGCCGTCGTTCACGATACGCAGAAAACCGCCGCGCTCTACCGCCAGCACACCCGGGGCATCAGGTTTTTTGACGGTACTACTCGTCATGTGCTCACCACGCGCAAGAACGGTCTGATCCGTCTCAGCCAGACCGGCCCGGGTGGTGGCCTCATCTGGATCAGCAAGAGATGAGGGCGTGATGAAGCAGTTCGACTTCTACGAATTCACAGGGATTCTCGTCCCCGGGGCAACGGTCTTGACCGGGGCCGTAGTGCTGTTTCCGGGATGGGGATTGCCTGCGCTTATCAAGGACACCAGCATCGGTGGGCTTGGCGTTTTCATAGTGCTTGCCTACGTGCTTGGACACTTGGTCCAGGCCGTTGGCAACGGCATCGAGTCGATCTGGTGGAAGATCTGGGGAGGGATGCCGACCGACTGGCTTCGCACCAAGCCCGATTGCCTCCTGGCACCGTCTCAGCTCACTGTTCTGGAAAAGGCTGTTAAAGAACGTCTGGGCCTCGATGGTCTGCAGATCTCGCACAGCACCGCCGGGCAATGGTATGCAGTTACTCGCCAGGTTTATGCCGAGGTCGCCGGAGCCGGACGCGCTGCACGCATCGACGTCTTCAACGGCAACTATGGCCTGAACCGCGGCATCGGTGCCGGACTTCTCGTCGTCCTCGTCATCGCGCTCATCAACTGGCCGGTTGATTGGACTTTTGCTGGCGGGGTGACCGCGGCCTTGGCCCTAGCAATCTATCGTATGCATCGCTTCGCCCGTCACTATGCGCGCGAGGTATTTGTCCAGTTCCTGCAACTGCCCGCGCGGGAGTTCAACAAGGAGAACAAACAGTGACCGGCCCTTCAGACAAACGCCTCATCGAAGTCGCCTTCCCGTTGAGACAGGCGTCTATTGACTCGGTGCATGAGAAGAACGTCCGTCACGGGCATATCTCCACCCTGCACATCTGGCCGGCGCGCCGGCCCTTGGCAGCGTCCCGCGCGGCGCTCATCGCCACGCTACTGCCCGATCCCGCTGACAAGGAAAAGCGCGATGAAATCCTGAAGCGCCTGGGCGGGACGCTTAAGAAGACCACCAAGAAAAAGAAGATGCCCAACGGGCGGGTGGAGGAGATCGACGCCTGGGAGACGGCTGGCGGCATCCTGCACTGGGGCAACGAATCGGGACCGGACCTGGACTGGTTCCGTGAGGAAATCCGCAAGGCCTATGGGGGCCGCGCGCCCAAGGTGCTGGACCCGTTCGCCGGTGGTGGCGCGATCCCCCTGGAGGCAATGCGCCTGGGCTGCGAGGTGACGGCGGTCGACATCAACCCGGTCGCGTGGTTCATCCTCAAGTGCACCCTGGAGTACCCGCAGAAGCTCGCCGGGCAGAAGCGAAAGCTGCCGGACTTCGCGCTGCAAGACGCCGAGTTCATGGCGGCGTACTTCAAGGCCAAAGGCCTGAAGCCCGCTGAGATCAAGCGGCATCTGCGGCAACTTGCCCCGTCTACCACGGGAAAAAGGGCCGAGGGTGAAGGCATCGAGCGCGGCGAGAACTTCGATCTGTTGGAGCACCCCGACCTTGCCCCAGGGATGCTGGACGCGGATCTCGCCTGGCATGTGCGCGCCTGGGGCCGCTGGGTGCTCAAGGAGGCGCGAAAGGACTTGGCGCGCTTCTATCCAACTTATGCCGAGTACTGCACAGTGAAGCCCTACCGCCGGGTGCCGCTGGACTCGGAGGAAGCCCTGAAGCTGGTGCCCACGAATGACGCAGGTGAGCCTCAGGTGGAATTGCTGAACGCGGGGTTCGATGAGGTGTATCTGGAAAACTCCTCAAACCCGCGCTGGGTCGCCAAGCCCACTGTGGCCTACCTCTGGGCGCGGACCGTCCGGTGCAAGGCCTGCCGGGCCACCGTGCCGCTGCTCAAGACCCGTTGGATGGCGAAGAAGGACAGCAAGCGCGTACTGCTGACAATGCGACCTCGCGATGACAGATCAGGAGTCGTGTTCGGCATCGAGCATGATGTTCCCGAGAAACGCGGCAATGCCGCACAGAAACGTGAGCACGACAAGAAGATCGGCGCCGGGACCATGAGCCGGGCGGGCGTGACCTGCCCTTGCTGCGGCACCATCATGACTATGGAGGATCTTCGGCTTGAAGGCCAGGCCGGCAGACTCGGCGCAGTCATGACCACCGTGGTGATGGATAGCCCCAAGGGCAAGGAGTACCGCTTGCCGACCCCGTTGGAGGTCGGGATGGCGCAGGCGGCGGAAATGGAGCTGGACAATGTGTTTGCGGATGTGCCTTTCGGGTTGCCGACGGAACCCACCCCCAAAGGAGGTAGTGGTGCATCCCGGGCGTTTTCCGTCGACGGATACGGTCTCGACCAGTGGCAGAAGCTATTCACGCCGCGACAGTTGTTGGGAATTGCGGGGCTCCTCAAGGCAACCCGGCGACTTCAGGCAGAGTTGGATAACCACGCCTACCCCCACCACGTCTCTGAGGCGATTGCTGCTGTTATTGCGACAGTATTGGATCGAATTGCCGATCGTGGCAGCGCGCTGTGCTCCTGGACCGTTGGATACGATCAAATTCGGAACACTTTTGTCCGCTTTGCGCTGCCGATGAACTGGGATTTTGCCGAGACCTCGGTGCTGGCCGATGCTTCTGGCGGCTATCCAGGGGGGGTCGAGTGGCTGGCACAGTACGTCGAGCATGCCGCAAAGTTTGCCAAAGATGCACCTGGGCCGACGGTGATACGAAACTCGGCGACTCAAACCACATCCGGCGAATTCGACGTCGTCGTCACAGATCCCCCGTACTACGACGCGATCCCTTACTCGGACCTGATGGACTTCTTTTACGTGTGGTTACGCCGCACCTTGAAGGGCCTGTCGGTGGATATCGACGAGGCGTTCGCACAGCCGCTCGGACCGAAGTGGAATCACGACGCCAACGATGGCGAGCTGATCGACGACGCCGCGCGATTTGGTGGTGACCGGGAAGCATCAAAACGTAACTACGAAGCCGGGATGGCCCGGGCCTTCGCTGCTTGCCATGCGTCGCTGAGGCCCGAGGGGCGGCTCGTGATCGTGTTTGCGCACAAACACCCAGATGCGTGGGAAACGCTAGTGGGCGCGATCATCAAGGCCGGCTTCGTGGTGGACGGTAGCTGGCCGATCCAGACCGAGCGTGCGGCCCGAACCCGTTCGCTGTCGTCGGCCGCGCTGTCCTCGTCCGTTTGGCTGGTCTGCCGCAAGCGCGATCCGATGACCCGCGCCGGTTGGGACACCCAGGTTATCAAGGAGATGGAAGGCAATATCGTCCAGCGGCTACGTGATTTCTGGGACGCCGGCATCCGCGGGCCAGACTTCGTTTGGGCGGCAACCGGCCCCGCCTTGGAGGCCTACAGCCGCTACCCGGCCGTGAAGAAAGCCTCCGAGCCTGGCGCCCTGATGGGCGTGGACGAGTTCCTGCGCCACGTGCGCCGCATTGTTGTCGACTTCGTGGTCGGCCGCGTCCTGACCCATGGTGAGGCGGAGGCTGCGGTCGGGGATCATCCGCTGGACGACGTCACCACCTACTACCTGCTGCATCGGAACGACTTCGGCCTCAAGGATGCGCCGGCGGGCCCGTGCATCCTGTACATGGTGTCGTGTGGCCTGCCGGAGCGCGATTTGGTGGATCAGTACGAGCTGCTGGCACGGGGCGGGAAATCCGAGCCGGAGGCCGTGGACAATGAGGCGGACGAGGACGCTGAAGAAGAGGCAGTGGAAGCCGAAACGTCTGGGGGCGGCGGCAAGTTCAAGCTCAAGCCCTGGTCCGCACGTCGCCATCGGTCGCTGGGCGAGGACACCACCGCCGGTCGCCCGGCACCGCTGATCGATCAGGTGCACAAGCTGATGCACCTGTGGAAGGCGGGCGACGTGGCCAAGGTAAACGACTACCTCGACCGCCGAGGGCTACGCCGCAGTCATGTCTTCGCGCAACTCATCCAGGCATTGATCGAGAAGAGCCGCGACGAGGGGCAGAACGATGAGTGCTCGATTCTCGAGCGTCTCGCGAACCATTTGAGGACCGTGGGCAGCGCATCGCAAAGCGCGCTGACGCTCGAGTAGAGATTGAGGGAGATCGATAAATGGCCAAGATAACCGCAAAGCCCTGGCATGAAGTGGTGCGCGTCCGCGCCGACATCAAGAGCGCGGAGCTGTCGCTCAAGGCGTTCGCCGCGGACCTCTATGACGTGATGCTCGGGCGCAACCCGGGCGTCTACCACGACCCGAAGGAGTTCTTCTCCCTCACCTATCCCACGGTTCGCCTGCGTGACCTCGCCCGCGATGTGACCCGGCGGCTGGCGGGCAAGTCGGAGAAGGCGGTGCGCCAGCTCCACATGACCTTCGGTGGCGGCAAGACGCACTCGCTGATCACGCTGGTGCACCTGGTGACCGAGCCGGATGGGCTGCCCGATATCCCCGCCGTGCAGCAGTTCCGCACCCATTGCGCGATAGAGGGCGGGTTTCCCAAAGCCCGGGTGGCGGCGGTGGTGTTCGACCGGCTGGATGCTGAGCAGGGTATGGAGGTCAAGGCGCCGGATGGGACGCTGCGCACCCTCAAGATGCCGTGGAGCGTGCTCGCCTGGCAGCTTGCAGGCGAGGCGGGGCTGCGACTGCTGAAGGACGACGGCTCGGAGCGCCCGAGCCCGCCCGCGACCAACGTCATGGAAAAGCTGCTCGGACTCGCGCGCCAGGAGGTGCCTTCGATACTGATTCTGTTCGACGAGGTGCTCTGGTTTGTCCGCACGGTGGCCGATCAGGACCCCGCCTGGGTCGGGCGCATGGCGGACTTCCTGCACAGCCTCACGCAGGCGGTTGCCAAGGTGCCCCAGTGCTGCCTGGTGGCTTCGCTGCTGGCCTCCGACACCAAGAAGATGGACGAGCTGGGCAAGCGGATCAGCAAGGAGCTCTATGACGAGTTCAAGCGGGTGGCGGACGAAGGCATCCAGCCGGTGGAAAGCCACGACGTGCCGGAGATTCTGCGTCGCCGGTTGTTCGAGCTGGAAAGCTACATGGATCAGAGCCAGTGGCCGCAGCAGGTGATGGCCGCACTCAACAGCATCGAGACTATCGACGAGTACACCAAGAAGCACCGCGCCCAGGAAGAAAAACGCTATCGCGATGCCTATCCCTTCCACCCGGATCTGGTGGATCTGTTCTACGCAAAATGGACGCAACTGGAGGGCTTCCAGCAGACCCGCGGCATTCTGAAGACCCTGGCGACCGCCCTGCGCGATGCCGAGAAGTGGGACAAGCTGCCGATCGTCGGCGCCCAGGTGTTTCTGGCGGCCAAAGGCGAGGAGGGTCTGAGCATCGCGGCGAGGGAGCTCGCCAACATCGCACAGGTGGAGCAGTACGAAGGGCGGCGGCAGAACTGGCCGGCGATCCTGGAGGCAGAACTTGCACATGCCAGCAAGGCCCAGGAAGGCCTCGGCAGCTTGAGCGGCCGCGAGGTCGAGCAGGCCGTGGTTGCGACCTTCCTGCATTCCCAGCCGATCGGCCAGCGGGCCGTCACGCGCGAGCTGAAGCTGCTCGTTGGCGGTGGAGCGCCCGACCGCATCGAGTTGGACAAGGGGCTGGCGCGTTGGGCAGACACTTCCTGGTACCTGGACGATACCTTCATCGACGATCGGGAGGACGGACTACCTAAGCTGTGGCGTCTGGGCTCGAAGCCGAACCTCAAGCAGATGCACCACGATGCGCGCAGCCACATAAGCCCGACGGTTCTGGACGAGGTGCTGGAGAAGGAGATCCGCGGCGCGTCGAAGCTTTCCGAGGGCGCGCGCGGCGCCGGCGTGAAGGTGCACATGCTGCCGGCGCGGCCTTCCGAGATCGAGGACGACGGCGAGTTCCACTATGCCGTGCTCGGACCGAAGGCAGCCTCCGAGGGCGGCAAGCCGAGCCCCGAGGCCAAGCGCTTCATCGACGAGACCACTGGCCCCGACAAGCCGCGGGCACTCAACCGGAATGCCGTAGTGCTGGCCGTGCCTTCCAAGGAGGGCATCGAGGTGGCACGCGAGAAGGTGCGTGACCTGCTGGGCTGGGAGAAGGTGCGCGAGATGCTCAAGGAGCGCGACGACGTGGATACCGCCGCGACCGCGCGCCTGGAGACCAACCTGCGGGCTGCGCGCGGCGAGATGGTCTCGCAGATCGTGATGGCGTACAGCATCGCGGCGACGGTAAACGACGCCAATGACATCGCCGCCTATCGCATCAACGTCGACAACGATCCGCTGTTCGGAAAGATCGTGGCCGACAAACGGCTGCGGATCGAGAGTACGGCGGTCAATGCCGAAGCCCTGCTGCCGGGTGGACCCTATGACCTCTGGGCGGAGGGCGAGAAGGCTCGTTTCGTGAAGGACCTTGTCGGCGCATTCGCCGCCACGGCGCGGTTGCCGAAGATGCTCAATCGCACGGCGATTCTGGAAACGCTGCTCCAGGGGTGCGAGGCGGGAGATTTCGTCCTGCGCGTGACTCGCGGCGACAAGTCGGTCCGGACGTTCTGGAAAAGCCGGCCCGACGAGACCGCCCTGGGAGACCCGAGTCTCGAGGTTGTCCTGTCCGACGCGGCGATGCTAACCGAACTCGATTACGCCGTCCTGGCGCCAGGGGTCTTGCCTGGGTTGTGGGACAAGGAATCCATCACCCTCGCCGATTTGGCCTCTTACTTCTCCGGCAAGCACTTCGTGCCCATCGACAAAGGGGGCTACACGGAGAACCTGCTCATTCCGGCCGCCGAGGAAGGAGCGATCAAGGCGGCTGCCGGCCAGGCGATCAAGAGTGGGCGGATTTGGCTGGTAAACGGCACCATCAGCGTTCTGGGTGAAGAGGTACCCGCAGGGTTCTTGAACGAGCAGGCCGCGCTGTACCCAACACCCGCGCCGATCTCCGCAACCGACCTGTTGCCGGCGCAGCTTAGCGGCGCATGGAGTGGTGATGACACCACCGCTCACCTGCTCCATGCCGCGCTCTCCGCCAAGGCAGGCAAACCACTGCCCTGGACGCCGGTTCGCCAGGCGCTGGATGACGGGTTCCGCCTGGGGCTGTTCGAGCGGACGCTGGAGTCCGGTCCCTGGCCGTGCGACCTCGGCGGCGCAAGCGCGGTCAAGATGCGGCTAGTGAAAAGCGGAGCGAAGGAGACGCCCACAACCGCCTACGGCGCCAAAGTGGCCACTGCCGAGCTTGAGACCCATGAGGTCCAGGATCTGGCCGACCAGATCGATGAGCTTCGGCAGGTGACGGCAGGACATGCCCTGCACATCAAGGTCACGGTTGAGTTCGGGGAGGCTGGAAAGGTCGAGCAGGAAGTCATCGACCGGGTCAACGGCATCCTGGGCAAGATCAAGACGGGCTGGAAGGTGGGCTGAGGGACGCGAGCATGAAAAATCTCGCTACCGGTGCCCGCCAGCTTCCCACCCATCACATCACCATACGCGTGCCGTGGCACGACAATGGGTGGTCGGGCAACGTCTGTTCGCAACCTCTTGCGAATACCAGTTGCCTCGTCCTGCCCCGCATCGGCTAAGCACGTCGACGTTGATCAGCAGGGGCCTGAGTTGATGGATACGAGACACCAACAGACCATAGTAACTGCCGACCACATCCCTGATAGTGGGCTGTTTCTAAACGCGGCTTTCCTCGACTTCGGCGACGCGTCCATTCATGTTGATGTACTCCCTCGATCCAATCAGCTTACGGAGCTTCGCCGCAAGCACCGCGCGACGCACGTACTTCGCGCTATTCGCGATTCGGTCTTTGCAATTCCAATAGTTGAAGGTGCACCACGTCTCAGTGACGAACACATGGAGGTCTCGCTCCGCGAAGATCCTGAGCTAGCGTGCCACCTGTGGCGTGAAGCACTGTTGCGCCGAATGTTCGAGCGTAACCGCGAGATCATCCGAGGCGTTCCCGTTCAGGTGCTGTCGCGTGCGGCTGGCGACGCGCTTGGGCCCGGCAAAGATTGGGAAGCGAAGAGCACACATCCGAGCGTTCTACGCGCCATCGACGCTCGTGTGGCGTATGGCTTTTCTGCACAAGTGTTCCGCCCTCCCGGGCAATCCGAGAGTCAAATCGCGGTACCTGTCGTCATTCTCGAGGTATTCGTAGTCGAGCAAATCACCTCCTCGGTAGCCGAGCTCATCTCGCAGGGCGTGGACTTGCGGCACACCTACGTGGGGGAACTCGAGTCCATTTCCGATGAGCGCGTACTCCCAGAGCTGAAGCTGCGTGGGGCGTTGCGCGATGTGGTTCAGGGCGTCGCAACAATCGAGGCAGATGATGGACGGATCGAGAAGCTTGACGCGAGCAAGCTCCGCGTTGAAGCCTCTCGCAAGAACATTCGTCAGTTACTTGAGCACGCGCTGGCACACGGTCGCTGGATACGCGCCAGCGAAGGCATGAAAGCTTGCGCCGCTGCCGTACACGAAGGGTCGTCATGGGTGAAGCGCCTGCAGACGGCCCATGACCTTCTGCGAAAGGACCCTCTTGAGATTGTCCCGGGCGTCCATGTGACAGTAGGTGATCTCGTGAATCCCGCGATGTGGCCGAATGGAAACACCACAGTCCGACGAGCTGAACCTGCCATCTTCGTATTTGACGCTGCAGGTCGGAAGGTCCACGAGTCATCCAGCCACGGAATTGCGGCACACGGCCCCTACAGCCGATCAGCGCCTATCCCACGAGCCCCGCGAGTTTGCCTCATCTGTCAAGCATCGCAGCAGGGTGTGGCCGAGCAGTTGATGTACAAGTTCCTTCATGGGATACAGGGCACTGTCTTCAGCCGTGGATTTCTACGTACCTACGGATTCGAGAACTGTCAGCCCGTCCCCTTTACCGCGCGCGATGGTTCGGCCCGTGCGTACCATGAGGCTGCGCAGCGAGCTTTACAGGCGGCGAGTGAGAGCCAGCAGCCATGGGATCTCGCCTTCGTGCAAGTCGAAGACCGGACGCACCAACTGCGTGGTGATGACAATCCGTACCTCGTTACGAAGGCGTTCTTCCTCACGCAGCAGATTCCGATTCAGCAGTTCCGTTTCGAGACGGCCCAAACCCCCGATGCACAGCTTGCCTTCACGCTGAGCAACATGGGGCTCGCCACCTATGCGAAGCTCGGTGGAATTCCTTGGCTACTTCGTGCTGACCCTACGACGACGCATGAACTGGTCGTTGGAATCTCCAGCACCTGGGTTCGCGAGAGCCGTCTCTCGCAAGGTGAGCGGCTCGTCGGTATCACTACCGTATTCAGCGGCGACGGGTCGTACTTCCTTCATACCGTGTCGAAGGCTGTCTCCTTCGAAAACTACTCGGAGGCGATGCTCGAGTCGCTGCGCACATCTGTTGACCGCGTGCGCAGGGAACGCAATTGGCAGAACGGGGAGCGCGTTCGTCTGATCTTCCACGCGTTCAAGCCCCTCAAGGATACGGAGGCCACCGCCGTCAAGCGACTGGCCGAAGAGCTCTCCGACTTTCAGTTGGAGTTCGCGTTCCTCCATGTCGCCAGCGACACGAACCTCCAGCTCTTCGACGGGCACTCGCAGGGCGCGCCGATCGGCAAAACCGGAAGATTCAAGGGCCGCTATGTGCCAGAACGTGGCCTGATGGTGGCCCTTTCCGATCGGGACATGCTGTTGGGTGCCACCGGGGCCAAGGAGCTCAAGCGCGCGACAGACGGCGCTCCCGTCCCGCTTCGGTTGCACCTGCACCGCGCCTCGACGTTCCGCGACCTCCGATACCTGGGTCAACAGGTATTGATGTTCGCGAGCCACTCCTGGCGCGGCTTCCAGCCCGCCCCGATGCCCGTAACGGTTAGCTACTCCCAGCTCATCGCGCGGCACATGGGCAAGCTTGGAAAGACAAGCCGGTGGAACCCCGATGTTCTCTGTGGCCGCATCGGCACCACGAGGTGGTTCCTATGACTGGCCTGACAGAGCAACTCATCGGCGATGCCGAAGCGATACTTCGACGGGAGGTCGAGAAGTTGCGCGGCGGCACGTCCCTCGACCGACTACTTGCTGGCTGGCTGCTGCCCAGCACGTATGGATCCGAGGCGAATGCCGTTGTGCAGTCCGTCGTCAGTCAGTGGCGCGCGGCCAAGCAAGGAGGCACGCCTCGATCCTATCAGTTGGTAGGGGCCCTGGCGCTCGCCGCGTCCTTGAACTCCGAGGACTCCGAATGCGGAAACGCGTTCAACGATGGACTCGACTGGGCAATGGGTGCATCGACTGAGGTGGACGGTACACCCGTAGGACTGGCCGCTGATCCAGCAGCTGTGCTTGCCGTGGTTACAGCACTCCTCAGAACCGGCGACCAACCTCGTCAGGCGAGGATGCGTTCGTGGCTAACCTCGGTCATCGAGAAGTTCGAGGCACGCCTCGGACAATGGGAGCGCGCCCAGCTGCACGTGGCAGCTCATCTACTGGGCGAGAAGAGACATCCCCCGATGGAGCTGGACAGCCTCTTCTGCGTCACGCGAGTCGCTGTAGCGCCGCACGGAGAACCGGTCCCTCCAAATGACTCGCGAACGATCGTGGCAGCAGTACTCGAACACTACGCGCAGGTTGATGCGATTGGCGCGGCACTCCTCCTTGCTTCGCTGCAAAGAACGAAGGCGACGGTGGTGCAGAGTATCCGCGCTGACGTCACAACCGTCGACGATGTGCTTGCCTTACTTCGCGGCGTTCAACGATCGCTTCGCGATTGGACCTGGGAAGAGAAATCTCGCACAAAGACGAGCCTCCCCAGGCAGTGGCACATTGACCACGAGTATCACGTGCAGAATTTGCTGTGGGCAGTGCTAGCACCTGCCTTCCCCGACCTGACGAGCGAAGACTACTCAAGGAAGGTGGGATTCACACAGCCGAGAGCTGACCTCGTCATCCCCTCGCTGAAGCTCGTCATTGAGGCGAAATTCGCACGCGCGTCGGACAGTCTCAAGGAAACCCAGCGCCAGCTTGCGCAGGATGCCGCGATGTACTTCCCAAAAGGAAGCTCTTGCGAGCAGATGATCGCGTTCGTTTGGGACGATGACGCGCGTACCGAGGAACACGACACATTCACGAAAGGGTTGGAGCAGTTAGACCATGTCGCGGGCGTAGTCGTCGTAAGCCGCCCGGCGAAGATGCGGCAGGAGGCCGGTGCGACTATTGTCCCGTCCAGTAAGAGCCCGGACCAATGACTGCCAAACGCTGTTGCCCGATAGTTTCGAGAGTCGAGAGCCATGACACCGAGAGTGGTCGTAACTATGCTGAATAGAGGCTCTTGACCTCGGCCTCCCGCCTCGCAATTAGTCCTGGCAGGGCTCTCCCTCCGCCGTACACCCATCGGCGCAGTTCTTGCCCAGCAGCAACCCAGTCCCGCTGGTTGACCCGCCGCCGCAGCGTTGACGTCTGTAGACGTCCAGCCCCAAGGTTGAACGTAAAGTCTACGATGGCCGCGAGCCTCCCCTCTGGCTCGGTGGCGAGCACCGGACAGTAGCGCAACGTGGCAGCAAGGGCGGCGCGCAGGTCCTGATGCAGGAAGGTCTCGCCCTCGTCCTCGGTGATGGGAGGATGGTCGGGCTTGCAGAGCCGGCCGTAGCCGATGGTCCAGTACCCTGCCGGGCAGACATAGGGGTGTGCGCGGCGCTGCGGATCGCGCTTGGGAACACGATGGAAGCCCTCGAAGCGTTTGGCCAGGCCGACCGCAGCCGATGGCACTTCTATCACGGGCGCACCCGATCGAACACACGGCCCAAGAACCAGAAGTTCAGCACGCCGGCCCATAGCGCCTGGTCCGCCTCTGTCCAGGCGGCCTGGATGGCGGGAATCCACTCCACACCCGCATCGACCGCGGCGACGAAGGCGGCGGTCTTGGCCGCGCAGTACAGCGCCATGAACCAGTAGGTGATCACCGGCCGCACACTGCTGGAGAGCGCATCGGCCCACCGCACACCGGATCGCTGGCCCTGGGCGGCGACGGCTTCCCGCAGCGCTTCGACCGCGCCACTGTTCCAGGCGGCCTCACCGGCGGCGCCGATCTCGGCCATGCGTTGGGCGCCGCGCAGCTTCTCGAACTCCAGCGCCTTGTCCTGCATCGCCAGCTCGTGGCCGCGCTCGCCCTTGCGGTCGAGCCATTTGAGAATCTCGGGCGCCAAGCGGAAGGCCCCGCCGAGGAGACCGCCGAGCAGGGTCTCGATCATTGGCCACCTCCGAACACCTTGAGCTTGATGAGGGCACCCGCCACGAGCGCCAGCAGGAATCCGGTGGTGACCATCTTGACGACGGTCTGCCACGCAGTGTGCTTGGCGGTGTTGAAGGCTTCGAGCAGACCGCGCAACTCGCGGATGTCGTTCGCCGCCTCGGGACCATCAAGGCCGACGTCGGCCAGGGCGCGCCTCGCGCCGCGCTCGGCGGCGCGCGCGAGCAGATCCTCGAATTCATCGCGCGGCATGACGACCATGCCGTCTTGCAGAGTGGGTGGGCTCATTGCTGGTCTCCAGAAACGAAGAACCCGCTGGGCGGCGGGTTCGGTGGATGAAGATAGGGAAGCGATCAGACGGCGATGCCGGGGCTCCAGCCGGTCGCCTTGTAGACGGAGAGCACGCCCTCGTCCTCGACGAAGCAGGTCCAGCCGATCTTGGGGACGTGGTACTCCCACACGCCCGCGATACGCACCGCGATCTGGTCGGTGCGACCAGCCCAGGCGCCGGTAGCACCGACAGGGATGATGTAGCGATCACCATTCGCGGGGCTGGCCGGCGGTGTCGCCAGGTCGCGGTCTATGACCGACAGGCTGACGACGGCACCCAGCCGTTTCAGGTTGACGTCCATGCCGGCGGCCCAGCCGCTTTCGCCGAGGGTCCAGCCGTAATTGAGTCCGAGGTTCGGATCGGTGACTGCGGGCATCAGATGCCTCCATAGTATTTGTCGTAGGAAAGTCCGTAGCCGGCGCGCTCGAACGCGACCGAGTGTTTCTGCAGGCTGATCACGCCCGAACGGTTGGACTCGAGCTCGATGCGAAGCTGTGCATTGGGGCGTCCGAGGCCGGAGTCGGCGGTGTCGTCGGCCAGGGTGTAGGTCTGGCTGGTACCGGTCAGGCCGCTGTAGGTGCGGCGCAGGCTGCCCGCTTCCCCGTAGATGCGCAGCGTGTAAGTCACACCGGCTTCGGGGCCGATGTTGCCGTTGGTCTGGGGCACGAGGCTCACGGTCTGGCTCAGCCGATCGCGGTGCGCCCAGGAGATCACCAAGTCACCCTTGGCCACCGCCGGGTAGGCGACGTTGTTGATCTTCACGTTGCCCGGCGGGTACGGTCGGTTTTGCCGCCGGTTCATGGCCAGGGAATCGGTCGGCGCGGATGCCAGCGCCAGCGTGCCCTTGCCCGTCACGGTCAGCAGACGCGCATTCACCGTTTCGCCGGCGGCGTACTCGGTGGGATCGACCCCTTGGAAACCGTCCGCAAACCAGATCCGGCTGCCGGTCGCATGGGCCACCGGCACGGTATCGAGCACGCCGCGATTCACCGTCAGGCTCTTGGTCGTCGTGTTGATCGCCGTGACGGCCATCACCTCGTCATCGAGGTAGGCGTACCCGCCGACGGTGATCAGGTCGATGTCGGTCTCGGCGTTGTAAGTGATCGTGCTGGTCACTGCCTGGCCGACATCGGCCGCGAGCACGGCATGGGGGCAGAACTCCCCCTGGCCTCTCAGGTTGTAGGTCGAGGCCGAGCTGGTCTTGCTGTACAGGTCGTAGTTGAGCGCCCCGGATGCCGGGCGCCCGCCCAGGGTCTGCAGATAGCAATCGGTGGCGTCCAGGTAGGCGAGTTCCGACGCGGTCATGGCGCGGGCGATGTCCCAATACGGCGCCTCGACGAGGCGTCGCGGCGTCGTCGCCGAGGGCGCCGGCACCGGATCGGTCCACCCCGGCGGTTGCGGTGCCGTATAGCTCGCCTGGGGCAGACCGAAGACATCCTCGACCGCGTCGATGCCGATCGCCCCCTGCGTGAGCGTGCCGCCGTCGATGGCGGCGATGCGCATCACCAGGTTCTCGATGCCGAGCGTCGGCCAGGAGAGCTTGAACACGTCCCCGGGTGTCAGACTCCAGGCCCGTCGATTGACCTTCAGCCGCACCTTGGCGAGCGGCGTGGATACCGCCGCCAGGTCGCGCATCGCCACGCGGGCTGCCAGGGCATCGGAGGTGATGCCGGGATAGCGCCGCGTCTGCGACACCACCGCGCCCTGGGCCTGGATGTTCGCCAGGTCCTGCACCGTGATGCTGGTTTCCTTGGAGGTGTCCGACTTGGTGTAGATGAGCATCAGCTCGTTGGTCGTCTCGCCCCACGCCGCGCGTTGAAAGCTCTCCAGCTCGATCACGTTGGTGGGATCGAGCACCGGCAGGCTCGCTACCGCGTAGTTCGCCCGTACCAGCTTGAGCACGAAGCGTCCGGTCGATGGCGAGGTGGTCAGCACCCCTCCGATGTGATCCAGCACCTCGCGCACGAACTGCTCGATCGTGCTCTGCTGCAGCCAGATCAGGTTCAGCCCGAACCCCTCGGACGAGAGCGTATCGGCGGCCGCCTTGAAGCTCGTGTCGTCGATGCTGACTGTCGGGTACCCCATGCCCCAGGCGGAGTTCGTCAGGCACTCGTAGAGGATGTGCGCCGGATTGGCCGCCCCCGAGATCTCCGCCTTGGTCGAGTACCAGTCCCGAAAGCAGCGCTTCACGCGCACCGCCCAAGGCTTGATGTAGGGGTTGTTGGCGGCGATATAGACTTGGCGCAGGATCAGGCTCAGGAGGCCGCGATACGCCGGCTGCGGGGTTCCGATCGTCGACGCCAGGTAGTCGTTTGCGCCCTGGGTCGATTCCCCGAAGGCCGCATCCACCGCGCCCGAGATCCCGCCTTCGCGCTTTTCGCCGCCGAAGAGCTCGGGGGCATTGACGGTGATGCGCCCGCTGGCCGTGAGGTTGCCGCTCCAGGCCTGCCGCTCGCCGACCTGGATCTCGGTGACGGCGTCGACCGGCCCATGGCAGATCGCCAGATGCATGCCGAGGTAGTAACGGTAGCCGACCGTGACGCTCTTGCTGCTACCGCCCATCCTCTCCTCCCACATTCATCCGTCGGCTGGCCACTTGCACCACGTCCTGGGCCATGCTGTCGCCGGTGGCGAGCAACACGTCCGCGGGCAGCCCCTCGTCGATGAAACGCGACCAGTCGAGCCCGTGACGGGTGAACCATTCCCGCGCGCCCCGGTTGCAGTACCCAAGGGAACGCATGTCGGCATGGGTCACGATCAGCTCGCTCATGGCGCACCTCCCTGTGCGCCACCCCGACGGGCGCCCTTCGGGCGTGCAAAACGCCAGTCCTGTCGTTTTGTCATTTCTTGCCGCCCTTGGACTTGATCGGCGTCGTGCGCAGGTCGCCGTACCACACGACGTTGGCGCTCTTCACCAGCACGGTGCCGAACACCACCGGCACGGGACGCCCCTCGTCGGCGGTCGGCGCATCGAAGTCCTTGAGCTCGGCGGCCTGCGGCTGGGGCGGCTTGGGCGCGAGGGCATACTGGATCAGCGCCGTGACGATCCAGACGACGATTTGCATCCAGGGCATGGGACACGCTCAGTAAATCGGACTTCCCCCGAAGGGGTTCTTGGTCGGAATGAACGGAAAGCCGCCGAAGTTGGCGCTGTTGCCGAACTTGCTCTCGCAGGTGCTCAGGGTGTGATCGCACCCTGGATAGAGCACGACCGTTGCGCCGACTGAGAGTCCCGGCGGCGCCGCCGCGAGGGTGATGCTGTCGGCCGAATGGGCCAGGATCATCCGCTTTTCGGTGATGCCGCTGGCCGACCAGGTGGCGAAACCGCCGGCGAAATGGCCGGGCGCGAAACCGGCGGCGGCCGGCACGCTGACGACCGTTCCGGCGATGGACCCGACCGTTCCCTGCACACGATGGACGATGGGGCTCGCCTGGCAGAGACCGCCGTAGAGCACGTGCGGGCAGTTGCGCTGGTACAGCCGCCGCAGACCGGTGCGCTGCAGGCTCGTGTAGACCGGCTCGCAGTTGAGCTCGACCTCGGAGCCCCGCCATTCGGCGTTGAGCACGCGCCCCATCCAGACCACCGCCGTCTCGGGGTCACCACGGTGCTGCCGATACACCGTCAGCAACGTCACCTCGGACGGTGGGGTCGCGATGAACTCACCGACGACTTCAACGTCCCGGGCCAGGGTGATCCGCAGCCCCGCGCGCCCGATCTCATTGGTCTGCTCGATGCTTCCCCGCTTGAGGAGCACGGCGGTGTAGGTGAAGGCGTTGTAGACGACTTCCTGCGATGCGCTGGTATAGCGCCACGCGTTCGAACCGCGCCGAAACTCGTAGAGTTCGACGGGGCTGGCGGCGTCTGTCGAAACCTCCCGGTCTGCGTAGGTCATAGGTCGTCCCGGAGGCTTCGCAAGGGCAGCACGACCTCGGCCACCTCGTCGGTGACGTGTGCGATCTCCACGTTGTCGGTGTCGAGCCGCACCAGGTGCATGAAGGAGATCCGCTGGAACTGGTGGGGCTGCAGCGTCGTGCCGAGCGTGCCGTCGATCGCGACCATCTCGCTCGCGGCATCGATCTCGGAGGCGGCGGTGATGCGGCGATAGAACCTCGCCCCCGAAACGGTGGTGATCAGGAGATCGCGCCGGCCGACCGCCGCCACCGGCCCCTCGGCGTAGCCGCGGTTCTCCACGGTCAGGAAGGCGTCGGTGCCGCCGACCGGCGCGACGACCGCGATGTCCGACTGGAAGCTCGGCAACCAGAACGGCTTCAGCTTGCCGGCCCGGGCCGCGAGCCACGCGCGAAAGGCTGCGACGGCGGCACGACCCACGAGCAGCCACCGGTGCGTCCGGTTCACACCTGCCACACCGGTCAGGTCATCGATCACGCGGCGGCCGGTCAGGTAGTCGAGGTCGTGCCATTTCCGCCCGAATTGCCCTTCGAGATCCTCCGTCCAGTTGGGCGGCGTCAGCATCACCGGGTAGCCGAGGTAGTCCTGCGACTCGGAGGCGGGCGTGATCGGCCATTCCTCTTCCAGTTGAAACTGAGGCCGGGAGGCCGCGATCGCGTCGGTCAGGTAAGCCACGCCCAGGTCGTTCTGCACCCGGGCCGATCGCACCGGCACGATCTTGGTCCCGGCCGGCCAGTCGTTGGCGATCGGATCATTGAGCGTCACCGAGTTCGTGGTCACGGCGGTGATTTCCGCGAACTCGGAGCGCAATCCATTCACCAGCCCCAGGATGCCGCCGACCACGAAATCCTTGTCCGCCGTCGAAACGGCGAGGCTCGTCGCTCCCGCCGGGATGGCGCTGGCGGTGATCGAGGCATCGGTCCAGACCGGCAGTCCGTACACGCGCGCCTGCCAGGAGATCAGCCGGTTCTCCATCTGAACGCGCGCCTGATCGGAGCCCAGCAGCACGCGGTACTCGAAGCTTCGGCGCGGCTCGGCGCGCAGGCGCACCCGTTGTTCGACGCCGACATGGGACTCCATCACGTCGGTCATCCACTCCAGCCGCTCGATGACGGGCTCGCTCCAATCCGGCGCGAAGACCCAGCCCAAGATCCGGCGACCGAGCGCCCGCAGGACGGGCGCGTCGAGCGCGAAGTCGAAGCGGAACGCGGCATTGACGACGGGCGGCCCGTTCGGCGTGACCGACAGCACATAGATCCGGGACTCGAGCGGTCCGAAGCTTGTCGGCGGCACCGAGGGACCGGACAAGGTCATCCCCTCGGCGTTGGTGGCAACGATGTCGGCCAGCGCGTTGGCTTCGAACCACGCGTTCCACACCTCGACCTCGCGCGTCTGCACCGACATCGTGTTGCCGAGGTCGATGCGGTTCGGCCGCACGTGCACGCGGTAGTAGTAGTCCTCAACGAAGCTGCGCGCGTGCACGCCGGCAAGTGAACGGGGACTGCTGTCGAACGGCGCGTTGTTCGTGAGCGGGCCGAATCGACCGACGGGGATCGCCGAGGCCCGGCGATCCTCGTAGAGGGCGTCGCCAAGCTGGTCCAGCGGCACCACGTTCAAGTGGTCCCGCGTCCATTGCAGGAACGCGGTGGGATAGAACCCGGTCAGAGCCGGCACGATCAGGGCCCGTCGTAGCGCACGGCGACCCCCAGGAGCCCCGTGCTGTAGTTGCCGTCGCTGTAGGCCACCTGCTTGCCGTCAGGATAGGCCGCGTTCTTGATGTGCCAGGGAAAGAGCTTCCAGCGGTCGGTGCCCAGCTCGATCACGTCGCCCGGGTTGTAGTTGGTCAGGCGCACGAACCGCAGATGGCCGACGTGGCCGATGCTCATGTAGTGGCCGTCCGTGTTCTGTAGGAACAACTGGAACGGCGTCAGCACCGTCTGGCCGTTGAACACGTTCGGGTTGTACTTGTGGATCGGGGAGACGATGGTCGGGCAATGCACGCCGATCGCCGTGCTCCCGATGGGCGGCTCCCACACGTAGCCTCGCAGTTCGCAGTGGAGATTGCTGGCGGCGTTCTCCTGGTAATAGCCGTTCCAGGAGTCGCGCATGGAGGGGCTCCAGAAGAGCGCACACTCTCTCGGGCTGCTCGGGTAGTAGGGTTGCTGCGAGCCGTCGATCAGCGAGCACACGCCGCCATCCGCGGAGGCCGGCGTGTGCTGAGCATGGAACCATCCGCCGCCGGCCCAGTTGCCGTACTTCTCGACCGTGCCGAAGCCGATGTGCTGGTGAGTGGTCACGGCGAAGTTGATCGTGCACCAGACGGTATCCGGGTTGTCGAACGCCGCGAGGTGATAGGTGGCCGAGGCCGGCCAGGCGGTGTTGTAGATCCGGGAATGACGCCCGCACAGGTCGGGCGCGACGAAGTTGCCGTTTCTCGCGCCCTCGATGCGGACCTCGGAAGCGCTCGGCGCCGTCAGACGGATGTAGGTACCGCCCTTGCTCAACACGTTGCCGTTGGCCGTCCAGCCGTTGGCCACCGCGAAATCCGTGATGGCGACGACCAGGTCTGCGGCCGAGGTGATGACGCCGGTCTGATAGGCCATCACCCGATCCTCAAGGCGAAGAAGTCGCTGAGCCCGTTGCGGGTCACGTCCTGCAGGACGACGTGGGTCTCCGTCCCCACGGTCACCGTGTTCTCGACCGCATTGCCGAAGCCGGTGACGAAATGGACGCCGTCAAGCACGCCGTAGGTGTTCGACGTGTCGTACAGGGTGATCGGCAGCAAGGGGTAAGCGCCGTTGGTGTCGCGGAACGTCGTCGTCTTCGAGTACGGCCAGGCCTGGGGCTGAATCCACGATCCGTCGTTCTTGCGCAGTTTCAGCGTCGTCCGATTGCCCTTGTAGGGCAAGTTCACGGCGCTGTCGGAGTAGCGCGTCCCCGAGGCGGACGGCAACGGCGCACCGATCAGCAGCGGGTAGGGATACTGCTGGGGAGTGCCGAAGGGCAGCATCTTCCCCGCGTAGCTCGAGAGGTAGGCCGTGTCGACCTTGGCCGAAACGATGACGCGCTGGCCGTTGCCGCTGAACCAATACGGGATGGGCTGATTCCACAACGGGATCGCCAGGGCGGCGAGTGCACCCGGTTGGTCATCGAACTGGGCGGCGCCCACGAAGCCCGTGCAGCCGGTGACGGCGATGTTGTAGTAATCGTTGGTCGGGCGATCGTACAGCTGGAAGTTGATGTAGCACGGATCGAAGCCGGTCATGCCCGGCGCCTTGAACCAAACCGCCGGCCGGCGCGCGTGGTTGAAGTCCTGGTAGATCTGCCATTCGGGCAGCAGCACCTGCACGATCACGGTACTGGTCGTGTTGCCGCCGTTGGCCGAGACGAAGATTCGCCAGTGGGACTTCGCGCCCGGCGAGGGGCCATCGATCGTGAACTCCTTCGTTTCGTTGTTGGCCCAGGTGATACCGGTGAAGACCTTCCGGTCGGTCCAATTGATCCCGTCATCCGACCATTGCAGCGTGAAGTCCCTGGGGGACTGGTTCGCGGTGGCGCTGCCGACGAGTTTCAGCCGGGTGATGTCGAACGGCTGAACCATCTTCCAGCGCAGCCAGCAGTTGGCGTACTGCCCGACAGCCGTCGCCCAGCCGTTCGCGTGCGCGTGGTACGGGCCCTTGAAGGCGGTCCAGGGTTCCCAGTTGACCACGAAGGAGCTGGCGTCGATCTCGGAGACCCCGGTGTGCCGGAGCACCTGCCAGTTCTCCGATGCCCCGAGTCCGGTGCTCAGGAACGTGACGAGTCGTTCGAAGAGATCCACATGGTTGGCGGCGGTGCCGATTTCGAATGCCATGTCGTCGCCTTCAGCGCAGGACCTGTCGCACCGCGCCGGCGTTGCGCTGCAGGATGTTGAGGATGGTCTTCTCGCCCGCGGACGAGTTGAGGTAGTCGGCGGCCATCGCAGGGTCGATCACGTTGACGATGCGCACGCCCTGGCCCTGCGGTTGCGGGGGCGGCGCCTCGGGCACCAGCCCGCCGGCAGCGAAGGCGAGCCGGGGCCCCTGGATGCGCGGTCCGCCGGAGAGACCGTTGATCGCCTCCAGGAACGCCACGCCCACGCGCTTCACGGCGGCGGCGTTGAGCACGTATTCGCCGGCGGAGAGCCGCGCCGGGATCGAGTCGCTGGTGGAGGTGCCCGGACCGGTGACGTAGCCGCCGCCGGCGAAGCCCTGGAACAACGACGAGATCAGCGATCCCAGGCTGAATCCGCCCGCACCGCCGCCTCCGAACAGGTTGCCGAACAGCGCCTCGGCGAGCTTCTGCGAGGCGATGCGGTTGATGGCGGCCAGCACCGAGCGGGCGAAGTCGGCGAAGGCGTCCTTGGCCGATTTGGCGCCGCTGCCGATGGCCTCGAACATCTGCGCGAAGCCGTCCTGCACCGCCCCGTCGATGGCGACCGCCACGTCGTCCACCACGAGCTTCACCTGCGCGATCTCGTTTTTCCAGGTCTGTACCCGGGCGACGGCCTCCGGGCCAATGGCCGCGGCGGCGGCCTCCAACTGCGGCAGGAGCGCATCGAGCGATTCGCCAGTCTGCCGATGCAGCGCGAGGATCTGGCTTCGGGCCTGGGATTCCGAGAGCAGGCCCGACTGACGCTGCAGGTTGATCGACTCCTCGGATGCACGCATCCGGGCGAGCGCGTCGTTGAACTGGCGCTCGTAGTCGGCGAGATCGGCGGCCGCCGATTTGACGTCGATGAGGCGCCCGACCGTGGCCGCGCCTTCGGTGTCGCCCTCGGCACGCAGCCGCTCGATGAGCCCCTGGTACTGCCGCGCGATCGCGGCGCGACGGTCCTCCGCCGTGGCGACGCCGGTCAGGTCCAGCAGCTCCTCCCGCACGCGGGCGAGCTCCTCGCGCAGGCCGCGCTCGGCTTCGAGGGCCTTGCGGGCGTTGGCGACCTCGACGTCGGCGCGCTTGTTGTTGAGCACGATGAGATCGGCCTCGAGCTTGGCAACCTCCGCCCGGGAGCGCAGCCGCGCGCCTTCGTCCTTGCCCGCGGTCGAGAGACGCTGCTGCTCGGCCAAGAGGCCCTGCAGGCGCGCGATCTCCGCATCGACCTCGCGCGTCTCCAGCGCGGTCTTGGCCGCATAGTAGTCGCCGATGGAGATCAGCCGGTCTTCGAGCGCCCGGTCGAGGGCGCGGCCTTGGGCGTCGAGCGCATCCTTGAGGAGCTTCAGCTCCGCGTCCGCCTGCGACTTCGCCACGCTCAAGCGGGCGGCGCCGGTGTCCGCCGCCGGTTTGCCCGGGGCCTTCAGGCGCTCGACGAGGGCGTGGTCGGCCTTGATGGCGGGAGCACGGACCGTGATGGGTTTGGGCTCGAACAGGCTGTCGCGGAACTGCGCCAGCTCGTCCAGGCGCTGGACGAGGCTGCCCTTGAGCTCGGCGATGATGGCCTTGGCCCCCGAGACGTTTCCGGAGAGGGCCTCCACGGCGGCGGCCATGCCGCCCCCGATGGCCTCGCCCAGGGCGACGAAGGCCTTGCCCACGGTGGCCGCGCCCAGCGCCACCGTCTTCAATGCCAGCAGGATGCCGTCCAGCACCCCCCGCAGCGTCCCGCCTTCCTTGGCCGACTCCACCATGCCGAGCGCCATGTCGTTCATAGCCGGCAGGAAAGCCTCGATGATGCGGTTGCCGATGCTGGTCACGGCGAGGCGCACCTGGGCCAAGGCGTCGTTGAAGACCTCCGCCTGGGCGGCGGTGTCGCCCCCGATCTGCACGCCGAGGGATTGCAGCTCCGCGGTCAGCGCCCCGATGCCATCGCGTCCCTGGTTGAGGAAGGGGATCAGGTCCGCGCCCGACTTGCCGAAGATCTCGACCGCGAGCGCCGTCTTCTCGGCACCGTCGGGCAGCGCCTTGAAGCGGTCTGCCAGGTCGAGCAGCACCTGGTCGGTGGCGCGCAGCGTGCCGTCCTGGTTCTGGAAGGCGACGCCGATGGCGGCGAAGCCGCGGGCCGCGTCCTCCGTGCCGGTGGCCGCCTCCAGCATGCGGGTGGCGAGCTTGCGCAGCCCGCCCTCGAACTTCTCCGCCGAGACCCCCGACAGATCCGCCGCCGGTATCAGGGTCGACAGCGACTCCACGGTGATGCCGACCCGCTGGGACAGCTTGCTGAGCGCGTCCGCCGACTCCAGCGAGGACTTGACCATCGCCCCGAGCCCCGCCGCCGAGACGGCCACGCCGAGATTCGCGAGCAGCCCGTTGAGGGAGCGCGCGGCGTCGCCCAGGCCGCCGAGGTTACGCTTGATCGAGTCGAAAGCGCCCCGGGTCTGGTCGACGGCCGTGATCAGGAGTTGTGCGCGGTTGTTGGCCATCAGGCTTTCGTCAGTTCGTTCTGGATCGCGCCCGCGAGACGCGGCAACGTCCGCTGCACGGAGCCGGCGAGGTCGAGGCGTCGTTTGAGCGACACGGACTTGACCAGCACGGCGACGGGGATCTCCTGGCCGCGCCTGATCTGCTTGGCGCCGGTGCGGGCACGCTCGGCGCGCTTGAATCGGGCGAGCGGTGCGGCGTTCTCGCGGATGTTCTCGGCCATCAGGATGACCTTGCCGTCCTTCTCGACGAAGTAGGCGTTGCCGGAGCGCATCAGCGAATCCACCACCTGGCGGAAGCGCTTCGGGCCTATGCGCCCGGGCAGCAGCGGGATCAGCAGATTGCCCGTCACCGTGCCGCCCCGCTCGTGCACGCCCAACCAGGGGATCTTGCTGCCGACCAGCAGGGCCGGCAGCCGCCCGGGCTTCTTGTCGAGGACCTTCGCCCGCATGCTTGATACGAAGCTCGCGCGCTTCACCTGGAACGCCGTGCTCATCTGTGCACGGGCCGCATCGCGCACCTCACGCCCGCCCGACTGCATGCCGCGCGCGACCGCCTTGTGGATGGCCTTGCGGCGCTCGGCGGACCAAGCAGCGAGCTGCCTCGGGTCGAACAGGCCGGTGGCGGAGAGACTAATCCGCATGGCCGAGCTCCCGCTGCAGCCGTTCGATGGCACGCCGGTCGCCTTGGCTGCCGACGGCGGTGACCACGAGCAGTGCGTTGAGGCGTTCGCGCTCGTCACGCGCCTCGGCCGCGAGAAAGGTCTCCATCTGGGCGAGGGTGTAGTTCAGGACGTCGGGGAGGCGGTGCCCGGAGCGGATGAGGCGGTGGAAGGCGTCGCCCCACTCAGCCGGCCGTTCACCCGCGCGGCCGCGTGCTGCACGGCCGGCGCCAGCCGTTGCACGAAAAAATCCGCGTTCACCTCGAACACGGTCGCCGCCAGGGTGATGGCGTCGTCGAGAGCCAGCCCGTCCACCCACTCGCGCGGTTGGCGGCTGGCGAGCGCCAACGCGGTGAGCAAGGCATCGCCGTGGTCCGAGAGCAAGGCGAGCCAGTCCGGCTCGCCCGCCAGTTGCTGCGCGAAGGGCTGCACGGCCTTGAGCATCGCCGGCAGCTCGCCTAGCACCAGCGGGCTGATCGCGAGGCGTTGGCCGCCCAGTTCCACAACTTGAGGTTGCGGCACGAGAACAACCAGATCGGAAGCACTCATCGTCATCCCCCTCACAGCAGCACGATGCGGCCGAACTGGCCGAGTTCGCCGGCGGCGGGCTTGAGCGTGTCGGCCAGCACCTGGCCCGAAAGCTCGAACTTCAGCAGCTCGTCGGTGATGACCGAGAGCTCCTTGGCCGGGTTGATGGCCACGCGGTAGAGATCGATCACCACCTCGCGGTTGCCGTCGGCGGTGTTGAGCCCCTCGAAGCGCACCCAGCGCTCGGGCAGCGGCTGGGTGAACATCGCGGTGACCGAGGCCGTGCCGTAGGCGTAGTCGACCTTGAAGGGCTCGACGTAGGGGCCGCCGGTGGTGGCGTCGAGGATCACCAGCGAGCCGTGCTTGGCGTTCACCGAGTACTGCGCGACCGGCAGGGTCTTCGGGGTGGCGCTGGAGTCCTTCACCACCACCGACGAGACGTCCTGCTTGGCGAGCAGGTAGAGGCTGCCGGGAGTGACCGGGTTCGGCAGCGCCTCGGCGGTGACCGTGCCCGGGGTCTGGGCGGTGGTGGCGCCGTAGAGGGCGAGCGCCAGGTTGGTCGCGATGAGCTCCTCCAGGGTGCAGGCGAACTCGCCCTTCTTGGTCTTGATGAGCTGCAGATCGGTGAGGCGCTGGCCGCTCACCGACTCCTGGTGCTCCAGGGTCTCCACCGAGAGGGACACCTTGAGCTCGGGCACGTTGCCCACGTAGGCCAGGCCCTGCGGGTTGCCGAGTGCGTCGCGGGCGCCGATGTAGACGCGACCCTGTCCGGAAAAGTAAGGCATGGTCAGTCTCCTTTACGGGTCTTGATCTGGGTCTGGGGTTGAGGGTCGGCCGGCCGCGCGGCTCCGCGCTCGATCAGCCATTGGGCGGCTGCCTCGTCGAGATCGAGGATCTCGCCGGGGGCGTGGAGTCGGCCGGCGTGGGTGTGCGGTTCGATGAGTTCGATGTGCATGGTGACTATCCTTTTTGGGTGAGGTCGGAGGCCAGGGTGCGGTAGCGGATCTCGTAGCGCGCGGGCACGGCCAGGGCTTGGCTGTCGGCGTCCTCCGCGTCCCACTCGCAGTCGATCTCGCGCACGCCCAGGGCCAGCCCACCGAGGCTCGGCTCGGCCATGAGCGCGCCGTGCGCCGCGACGATGAGCGCGTCGGCCACGTCGAAGGCGTCGCCTTCGCGCGCGAGCGCGACGAGCCTCAGCGTCAGGGCGCGGTCGAGCCGGTCGTTCGCCTGCGCGAGGACCTGATCGCCTTCGATGAACAGCAGGAGCGCGGGGCTCGCCTCGCGCGGGAGCGGCACGGTCGGCTGGCGATGCAGCGGCGTCGGTGCGATCGCGGAACCGATGCGCGCCACGACCGCCCGGATCAGGCGCTCGCGGACGGAGGACGTCATAGCCGGGTCAGCTTGGCCTGCATCTCGGAGCCGTCGCGCAGCTGGCGGACCTCGCGCACCCGATACGGGCTTCCCGCGATCTCCACCGTGTCGCCGGCGGCGAGGGTGAGCCAGGCGCTCGGGTACTCGAGGTGGTAGTCGCGGTTCAGTGCGAGCCCGTCGAGCGCCAGCTCATCCGGGGCGCTGAAGACGCACTGCACCGTGAGCGAACCCACCATGACGTCGGTGAGCAGCCCGGCGCGGCCGGCGGCCTCGTAAAGATCCGTCACCTGCGTCATCACGCTGCCGTCAGCTTCACCAGCACACCGGGCCGGTGGCACATGGGCAGCGGGTTGCTCTGGGTGTGCAGGTCGGTGCCGCGGTCGAACTTGCGCGGCTCCTGCTTGGCGTAGAGCGGCAGGCCCAGGGTGTTGACCGTCTCGTTGAAGTCGGCGGGCGCGACGTAGGTGGCGAAGGTGTCGACGGTGCCGAGCGGGAAGCAGTGGGCCTCGCCCGCCGCGATGAAGCGCCGGGTGGTGCCGGAGGCGTCGCTCGCCTGGCCGCGGTACTCCTCGAAGGTGATGCCGCCGAAGGTGAAGCCGCGGCGCATGTCGTTGATGAGCACCGCGCCCTGCTGCCAGTTCTTGTAGGCCTCCTCGACCTTGGCGTGGCCGGTCAGCGCGTCGAAAAACTCGGGCGAGCACAGGCAGTGCACGCCGGTCGAGAACTCGCCCGAGAGGTTGTCCTCGATGTGGCGCAACACCTCGGCGCACTTGCCCTTGACGTTGGTGTTGGCGTTGCCGAGGGCAAAGTTCACGGTCTTGGGAGTGATACCGAACTCGGTGTAGAGATTGACCAGCGGTGTGGCATCGGCATCGAGGATCTCGCCCTTCAGCGCCCCCATGCGCAGGTGCTCCAGGGTGATGGCGTGCTTGTTGCGCATGGTCTCCAGGTGGCGGGCGAGCACGCCGGCCACGCTCTCGGTCTCGGTCTCCTGCCCGAAGCTGCGGATGCCCTGGACCTCCTCGGGCAGCACCACGTCGTCGTGCGGGATGTGGGGCACGACGAAGGCGCGCATCGCCCGCTTGCCGCGCTTGCCCACGGTGCCGGGCGAGCCGGGCGGCAGGGTCGGCAGCAGGTTCAGCACGCCGTGCATCTCCTCCACCACGACCTGGCGGGTACGCACCGGCTTGATGGGGAACAGGTCCAGGGCCTCCAGCCGCCCGTAGCGGTTGGGGATCAGGTTGATGGCGGCGGTGAGGCTCGCCATCGAGAAGGCGGGATTGGAAAAGGGATTCTGCATGGTCAGGCTCCTTCACGAACGAGGATGCCGCGCGTCTCGAGGGCGGCGATGGCGGCGGACTGCTGCGCGGGCGTGATGCCGGCAGGCCAGACCAGCGCATGGCGGGCGACGATGGCGTGGCGCGCGACGATGACCGCATCGAGGTCGGCGGTGGCGTCTGCGTCGACGATCAGCACGCCGGCGGGCAGCTCGGTGCCGTCGGTGGCGGCTGGGTCGAGCGCCTTCAGCTTGTTGGTGGCGGTCTCACGGCCGACGACGCTGCCCAGGACGAGGTTCTGGCCGGCGGCGACCGTGGCCGGGTCGCGCGAGTACTGGTTGGGCGCCTCGTACTTCAGCAGGTCGCCCAGGTTCATCGGTTCAACTAGGGTCGGCATGGTTCACTCCTTTCCGGCAAGCTGCTTGACCGCCTTGATCAGCGGGTTGTGTTCGGGGGAAGCGCGGTGCGCGGCATGCGCATCCGGATGGATCGCCGAGCCGATCTCGGGGCTTTGGGCGCGGGCGGCGAGCAGCGCGCGGCGGACATCGGTTTCCGAGAGTCCTGCGGCCAGGAACTCGGCGGTGCGCTGCGGGCAGCCGCCGAGCTGGCACAGCTCGGCGATGGCCACGGCCTCGCGCCGGTCCGCAGCGGTGGCGGGCGTCTCGGGCGCGGGCGCCGCAGAGGCAGCAGCGGCGACGAGTGTCGTCTCGGGGGTTTCGGGGGTCGGATCGGGGGATTGCATCGGGTCGTTCTCCTGTTTGGCGTAGGCGGAACCGGGACGCGTGCGGGGGGCCGGGTTCCGCGAACGGCCCTGCGGGTTCAAGAAGGTCGCGAAGACGGCGAGCAGCTGGTCGCGGCTCGCCACGGCGTCGGCGAGCCCGCTGGCTATCGCTTCCTCGCCGAAGAAGAGCCCGGCCTCGGTGGCGCGCACGGCGTCGGGGTTCAGTCCGCGCATCGCCGCCACGTGCCCGACGAACAGGCCGTAGAGGCGATCCACCTCCGCCTGGAGGCGCACCAAAGCCTCGTGGTCCAGCGGCTCGTGGGGCGAAAAGTCGTTCTTGTGCCGGCCGGCGGTGATCGCCGTGTAGCGATAGCCCTGCTGAGCGTCGCGGACCGACTGGTCGACGTGCATGGCGATGACCCCGACCGAGCCCACACCGCCGGTGCGCGTGACGGCGAGATGCGAGGCGGCGCAGGCGATGGCGTAGGCGGCCGAGAAGGCCGAGTCGGCGGCGATCGCCCAGACCGGTTTCACGGCGTCGGCCGCGCGGATGCGCTCGGCGAGCTCGAACACACCGCCCGCCTCGCCGCCGGGGGAGTCCACGTCGAGCAGAATGCCGGACACGGCAGGGTCGGCCAGCACAGCATCCAGACGGGCGCCGATCTCGCCGTAGCTCAGGAGGCCGGAGGCGGCCTCGAGGCCCAGGGTGCGGCGCACCAGCGTGCCGTGGATCGGGATCACGGCGATGCCGGGCGGTGCCGCTACCTCCGGGCTTACGGGCATCACCGCCGGTACGGCGGCTTCCAGGTCGGGCAGACCGATGCGGGGACCGAGCACGGAGAGGATCACGTCCAGCTTCGAACGCGCGATGAGAAGCGGCGTCCCGTAGAGACGGGACGCCAGGTGTACGAGCTGCATGTCAGAGGTCCTGGATGTCTTGCGGCGCCGCCGGGTCGGAGGCCGCCGCGGGTGGGTTGCGGTCGTGGCGTGGGTCGGAATCGAAGACGAGGCCGAGCGCATCGGCGCGGGCGTTGTCGGCGGCGATCTCCCGATCCACGTCCTCGGCGTCGTAGCCGAAGGAGGACACCGCCTCCGAGCGGGACAAGAGCCCCGCCCGGATCGCGGTGAGCATGGCGTTGAACTCCTTCTGCGGATCGACCCACTGCCAGCCCTGGGGAATCCACTTGCACGCGAGCCAGGCGCGGCGCCGCGTGGCGTCCCGGGCGAAGCCGGGGAGCTCGAGTCGTCCCTCCAGCACCGCCTGCGCCATCCAGGCGCGCCACACCGGGCGACAGAGTTGGTGGACGATGACGCCGTGCTGGATCGCCTCGCAGCGGCGGCGGAACTCCAGCAGCCCCGCGCGGATGGAGGAGTAGTTCACCTGGGTGAGATCGCCCGTGAGCTGCTCGTAGGTCACGCCCATGGCGGCGGCCACGGCGCGAAACTGCTGGCGCATGAACTCGGCGTAGGAGCCGCCCACGTCGGCCGGCTGGGAGAACTTCACGTCCTCGCCCGGTTCGAGGATCTGCAGGGTGCCCGGCTCCAGCCCCGCCAGCGCCACCCCCGCGGCATCGGCCGGCCCTTCGCCCATCAGGGCGTCCTCCGGCTGGTCACGGGTGACGAAGCCGGCGAACATGGCGGCGGTCTTCTTGCGCACCAGTTCCGCGTCGTCGTACTGATCCAGCTCGTTGAGCTTCACCAAGGCCCGCGCGAGCCAGGGCTCGCCGCGGATCTGGCCGGGACGCAAGGGCCGGAACAGATGCATGATCTCCGCGGCGGGCACGCGCACGGTCTCCATGCCGCCGCCACCGGACATGGGCGCGAGCAGGCCGTCCTCCGGGTGCGAGCGGTACAGGTGGTAGGCCACGCGCCGGCCGAGCCGGTCGAACTCGATGCCGGCGCGGATCACATTGCCGTTGTCGGCCAACCGGTTGAGCGTCACCGGCAGGTGCTCGGGCTCCAGCACCTGAATCTGGAGCGCCACCGGCAAGCCGTCGTCCAGCCGCCGGTAGCGCAGCCGAACCAGTGCCTCGCCGCCTTCGAGCATGGCGCGGCAGGCCAGGGCCTGCAGGCCGTAGAAGTCGGTGAGCCCCTGGGCATCGGCCTCCTCGGTCCAGTCCCGCCAGAGGGCCTGGATCGTCTCGCGCAGGCCCGGGTCCTCGACCAGCGACTGCGGCTTGATGCCGGTGCCGATGGCGTTGGCCACGAAGGCCTCGATGCCAGCGGCCGCCCAGGCGTTGCGGCGCACCAGGTCACGGCTCTTGGCGCGCAGCTCCGTCTGCGTCGTGAGCAGCGCGGCCACCGCGCCGGGGTTGCCCGGCATCCAGGCGAGCGCGCGGCGCCCGGCGCCCACGCCGTCGTAGGTGGGGGTCGCGCCGAAGGCGAGCTTGAGGCGGGTCCAGAAGCCCATCAAAGCCCCTTGCCCGTGGTGACCCGGATCTGGCGCAGCTTGGGTCGGCCCGCTTCGCGGGCGAGCGCCGCATCGATCTCGCGCAGGGCCGCGCGCAGCTCGTCCACCGAGCGGTACTCCACCGTCTTGTCGCCGAAGGTGACGCGCCGCTCGCCGCGCGCCAATGCCCGCTCCAGCGCCTCGCGATCGGCCGCCGTGTAGGCCATGGTCAGACACCCGCCAATGCGGCCAGCTCGATGACCAGCTCGCTCTGGGCCGTGTTGCCGTTCTGGAACACGATGCGCACGAAGCGTCCGATGGGCCGGCCCTGGACGGTGAAGGAGTCGCTGCCGTTCGGCGGCTCGTGCGAGGCCGTGTTCTCGTCCGGATGGATGCCCGCCGCCGGCAGCCAACGCACGCCGTCGATCGAGCTCTGGATCTGCATCGCTTCCTGCTTCGAGGCGACGCCGCTCTTGCGGGCCAGCAGCAGCGTGTAGCCGTGCTCCTCACCCAGATCGACCGCGTCGGTGGTGACGGAGCCATCGGCGGACAGGGCTCCCACCGCGAAGGTGGAAGCGAGGGCCGGTACGCCCATCATGTGTCCCGACGCATCGCAACGGATGCAGCGGATTTCGTCTCGACCGGTGGCCGGGTTGTGGTAGGTGCCTTCCAAGATCATCTTCAGCTCATCCAACGACTCTTGACGACGAACCGGCGCCGGATGCGTCGGCCCGAAACGACGACGCCCCCGGAGTCGGGGGCGTCTTCTGCGGTTACGGTGTGTTCGTCCTGCTCGGGCGGTGCGGCGATGCCCAGTTGTCTTTCCAGCTCGCGCCAGTGACGTTCCTCGAACCGGTCGAGACCGCTCGCCGCCGCGGCGGCGCGGGCGTACACATAGCAGTCCAGCGCCTCGTTGCGCTCGCGCAGCTTCTGCCACTCGCGCACCGGAAAGCCGTTGCGGTCACGGCGGGTGATCAGCTGCTCGGCGCAGAGCTGCTGGATGTACTCGGCGTCGACCTTGGGCAGATGGACGAAGCCTGGCGGATAGATCGGCGTGGTGCCGTCGTCGGCCACATCCGCACTCTTGCGCAGGTTGTTGTAGAACTCGAGCTTGGCGAGCCCCACTGCGACCGAGTACACCTTGATGCCCCGGCGCAGCTTCTTCCCACCCTGCGAGACATCGACGGCGGTGGGCGTGCCGATCAGGGCCGCGCCGCGCGGGACGCCCTTGATCGCCATCAGTCGACTGTCCCGGCAGGCGCGCACGAAGGCGTAGGCCTCCTGGGTGGCGAAGCCGGTGTCGAGCGCGAAGCGCGCCAGCGGAACCTGGTTGCCGGATTCGTGCGTCCAGGTCTCGTCGATCAGCTCGGACAGCCGCTTCCACACCGCATCCCGCGCGGTGTCGCCCATCAGCACGCGGTGCTCGACGAGCCAGGACGCCTTGCCGCGCCCGAAGGCCCAGATCGAGGCCTCGATGCGATCCTTCTGCACGTCGGCACCGCCGACCAGCAACAGGCCGCCCATGGGGACGGTGCCCAGCGGATAGTCCTCCCGCCGCTCGATCAGGCGCTGCCAGTCGGGCGCTTCGCCTTCCTCGACCCAGGTCTCGCCGAGTTCGGTGTTCTTGAAGGTCTTGATCGCGGCGGCCGAGCCGGACTCCTTGCTGACCGCGCTCTCCCACGCGCTCGCGATGTCGCGCCAGGAGCGCCAGCCCACCGGGCTGTAGAGCGACGAGAGATGGAAGCCAGACGTCTTGATGCCGTTCTCCGGCGCCATCGCGCGCCACTCGCCGTGCTCCAGCATCCAGGTTTTGTGATGCTCGGCGATGGGCGTATCGCACGACTCGCACACGTAGGCCGCCGTCTCCGGACGGCCCCTCTCCCAACGCAGCTGCTCGAAGCGCAGCCACTGGCGGTGGGAGCAGTGCGGGCACGGCACGAAGTAGCGGCGTTGGTCGGACGCCTCGTACTCGCGCTCGACGGCGCTCGCCCCGGCGATGGTCGGTGTCGAGACGATGAAGATCTTGCGCCGCGCAAACGTCCGGGTGCGCGCCTCGGCGAGCGAGATCGCATCGCCTTCGCCCTCGACGTCGAGCGGGTAGCCGTCCACCTCGTCGAGGAAGAGATAGCGCACCGGCATCGAGCGCAGGCCCACGGCGCTGTTCGCGCCCGTCATCACCAGCACGCCGCCCCGGAACTCCTTGGCGAGGATGGTGTTGCCCGAGTCGCGCGAGCGCGCCGGGGCGATCAGCTCGGAGAGCACCGGCGACTCCTCGATCAGCGGGTCGATGCGCTGCTTGGAGTTGCGCTTGGCCATCTCCACGGTGGGCCACACCGCCATCATCGGACCGGGCGCGTGGTGGATGACGTAGCCGATCCAGTTCGAGCCGGTTTCCGTGGCGCCCACCTGTGCGCCTTTCATGAACACCACGCGCTCGACCGGCGAGGTCGGCGACAGGCAGTCCATGATCGCCTTGAGGTAAGGCGTGCGGCTGGTGCGCCAGCGGCCTGGCTCGGCCGAGGCCTTGCTGGAGAGCATCCGGTGCCGGTCGGCCCACTCGGAGACGGAGAGCAGCGGATCGGGCGTCAGTCCTTCGCGCCAGGCGCGCTCGATGGCGTCGAAGCCCTCGTAGACGAAGTCGTTCATTAATCGACGCGGACCTTCAATTCACCAAGCTCGGCGAGGTGCTCGCGCACCGCCGCCTCCAACGCGACGTGCAGCGCGTGTGCGTCCATGCCGAGCCGGGCCGCCATCTGCGCCGAGATGCGCGCGGGCCAGTTGAGCCAGGCGTCGCGCTCGGTGCGCGCAAGCTTGAACACGTGGGCGATGGCCTGGTTGCGATCGACCAGATCGCCCTTGAGGCGGGCGAGGCGCACCTTGTTGGTCTGCGCCTTGACCACCTCGTTGACCGTGCGCGCCTGCAGCAGCGACGTGCCGCCCGCGGGCAGCCCGGCGGCGAGGTTCGGGGCCGGATCGTCCGCCACCCGCACCTTCGCGGCTTTGGCGCCCGTTCCCTCCTTGGGCGGCTCGGAGTTCCTTGCCCAATCGCGGTCGGCCTTGTCCGGATCGATCGTGCCGTCCGCCTCGGGCGTGATGCGCCCGGCGCGGATGGCCTTGTGTACGGCGGTGTCCGACACCCCACGGTGGCGGGCGTAGGCGCGAATCGACAGTCCCATGGTCTCCATCAAGCATTGGCGCCGTCCCGCTCGGATTCAGCTTGGCTTCTCTCGGGAACAGCGCGTTCATGTCATCACCATCAACGACACCTCGAGGAGAAGCACGTGACCGAGCAAGCCGAAAAGGAGATCGACCGGCAGCTGCAGCAGATCGCGCTGGATCACCTGTTCATCGACACCCTGGAAACCCGCAACAGCGACCGGCTGGACTTCCATGAGGTCAGCGTCTGGGCCGTCAAAAGCGCCTTGATAGCCGCCTACCAGGCAGGCCGGCAGGCCGCGCGACAGGGCTGAGAAAGCAGCGGAAGGCGCTTGGCTTCGCCAGAGAACAGCGCGTTCATGACCACACCATCAACCACCATGAAGGAGCATCAGATGAGCACCATCCAACTCACCCCCGCCCAGCACGCCATCCTGGCCTACGCCGTCGAGCACACCGGTGGCAAGATCGAGTGGTTCCCCGACAACGTGAAAGGCGGCGCCCGCAAGAAGGTGCTGGACGGTCTCTGCAATCGGGCCCTGATCACCACCGACGGCACCGACTGGTCCGTCGCCGCCGAGGGTTACGAGGCCCTGGGGCGCCCGCGTCCCGCGCCGGCCTCGGTGGAGGCAGATGCGGATCTCGAGGCGGAGGTCGCAGCCGCCGAAGCCACCTGGGCACCGCAGCGCGCCGAGACCAAGCCCCGCACGCGCGAGAACAGCAAGCAGGCCCAAGTCATCGCGATGCTCCGGCGCCCGGAGGGCGCGACGGTGCGCCAGATCTGCGAACTCACCGGCTGGCAGGCGCACACGGTGCGCGGCACCTTTGCCAACGCCTTCAAGAAGAAGCTGGGGCTGACCATCACCTCGGACAAGCCCGAGGGCGGCGAGCGCATCTACCGGATCGCGTGATTCGAGCGGAATGGGAAGCCAAGCAGAAAACGCTTGGCTTCCCGCGCCGGCAGCGCGTTCATACGGGTGTCGCAACCATCCACGCCAAGGAGCACAGCATGAAACCCACCCGCGCCATCCTCTCACCCACAGCAACTACGACGCCGACGACTACGCCTACCTCACCGCCAAGGGCTGGAGCGATGACGAAATCCTGGCCCGCTGGAGCGAAGAGGCTGCGCACGGCAACGGACCCTGCCACTGGGAAAGCGCGTCGGCCCGCGCCAAGCTGGCCGCCGTAACCGGTCGCCAGCAGGCGATGCGAGAGGATTGAGATTGAGCTTGGCTTCCTGATCGAACAGCGCGTTCATACGTGTGTCGCAACGATCAACGAAGGAGACAACGATGACCACAGCCAAAACGATCCCCGCCACCCGCAACGAAGCCTGGGGCTTCTGGGGCACGATGGACGCGCACGCGCAAGCCGCCTGGCCCATCGCGATGAACGCCATCTCCGACGCCACGGGACAGCCCTTCGAAGCGGTGCGGGCCTTCCTCGACAGCCGCCACGGACGCCACTTCGCGGACGAAGTCCTCAACCGCAAGCATGCGGGCCATGCCCTCCACGACGCGATCCGCGCCGCCACCCGGCAGTGGATGGAATGGACCATCGGACGCCGCACCAGTAAGGACTACGGTATCCCGCGCGGGCTTCCTTATCTGACCGGGTTCGTGATTCACTGCGAGATCGTCGAGGAGGAAGTCGCCGCCTGATCGAACGCCAGGCCATCCGATTCGCGGGTGGTCTGCTTGCCCGTCCAGTCCTGCCAGCGCCGCACGATCACGTCCGCATACTTCGGGTCGAGTTCGATCAGGCGCGCCACGCGCCCTGACTTCTCGGCGGCGATCAGGGTGGTGCCGGAACCGCCGAAGGGGTCCAGCACCACGTCGCCGGGACGACTCGAATTGCGGATCGCCCGTTCGACCAACTCCACCGGCTTCATGGTCGGGTGCAGGTCGTTCTTCTGCGGCTTCTTGATCTGCCAGACGTCGCCCTGGTCGCGGTCGCCGCACCAGTGGCGCTCCGCGCCCTCGGGCCAACCGTAGAGGATCGGCTCGTACTGGCGCTGGTAGTCGGCGCGGCCCAGCGTGAAGGTGTTCTTCGCCCAGATGATGAACGTAGACCAGTGGCCGCCGGCAGAGCGGAACGCCGCCTGCAGGGTGTCGAGCTCGCTCGACGACATGGCGACGTAGATCGCGCCGCGGGTGTGGGCAACGAGCAGCGACAGCGCGTCGTAGAGAAAGTCGTGAAAGCCTGCGCCGAGCGCGTCGTTGAGAATGGGACGGTGCTTGCCCCGCAGCTTGTCCTTGGCGCTGTTGGCGTAGTTCACGTTGTACGGCGGATCGGTGAAGACCATGTCCGCCCGCTCGCCGTCCGGGAACAGCTGCGCGTAGGCCTCTGCCGCGGTCGCATCGCCGCAGACCAGGCGGTGCGGCCCCAGCCTCCAGACGTCGCCCGGCTTCGACACCGGCTCTTCCGGCATCTCCGGGACGGCGTCGTCCTCGGTCTGGCCTTCGTGCTCGGGCTCCTCACCGGCCAGTAGCTCGGCCAACGCATCGGCATCGAAACCGGTCAAATCGAGGTCGAAGCCTTCGTCCTGCAGTGCCTCAAGTTCGATGCGCAGTAGCGCATCGTCCCAGGTCGAGAGCTCCGCGAGCCGGTTATCGGCGAGCACCAGCGCCCGGCGCTGCGTCGGCGTCAGGTGATCGAGCACCACCACCGGCACGGTTGACAGGCCCAGCTTGCGCGCGGCGGCGAGCCGCCCATGGCCCGCGACCAGCACACCGTCGGCGCCGACCAGGCAGGGATTGACGAAGCCGAACTCCGCGATGGAGGCCGCGATCTGGGCGATCTGCTCGTCCGAGTGCTGGCGGGCGTTTCGAACGTAGGGCAGTAGCTTGTCCATCGGCCAGTGCTCGATGCGCTCGGCGAACCAGTTCATGCGGCCGCCTCCGCCGTCTCGCCCAAGCGCTCGGCAGTAACCTCGGCGAAGGGCTGGCCGGTGGTCGCGAGCACCGGCGCCATGCCCGGGTGGTGCTGCAACCATCGGCGCAGCGCGACGTCGACGTACTCGGGCGCGAGCTCGATGGCGCGCACTTTGCGGTCGGTGAGTTGCCCGGCCAGCAGCGTGGTGCCGCCGCCGGAGAACGGCTCGAAGACGATCTCGCCCGCGTCGGTGTAGGCCTCGATGAAGAACTTCGGCAGGCCCAGCGGGAACACCGCCGGATGGTCGATGCCTTCACCGATGCGGCCGCGCTGGCGCGTCACCTCGACGACGGAATCCGGGATGCGGAACTCCTGCGTGGGCTGTCCGGCGTGGTTCCATTCGCCGACCTTGCCGTCCTTGGCGCGCATCGCGGTGGAGGAGCCGTCGGCGCGCAGGTGTGTCTCGTGGCCGGCCCACTTGCAGGGCACGATCTTGTTCGGCTTGCGCGCCTGGCGGTTGAAATGGAAGACGAACTCGTGCCGGGGCGCGAGGCGCCCGGCCCAGTCGCCGGGCACGGTCACCGACTGATCCCAGACGTACCAGCCGAAGCGGCGCCAGCCCTGGGTGCGCATCCATTCGATCCAGCCGTCCCAGTACGGCTGCCACTCACCGTCGCGATGGACGAGGCCAAGGTTGACCAGGATTTGCGCGTCCTCGCGCAACGCGCCGCGGGCGGTGCCGAACACGCCCTGCATGAGCGTGTTCCAGTCAACGATCCCGCCGGTGGTGTAGTCGCGCTGGTTCGCGTAGGGCGGGCTGGTAAAGAGCAGGTGAGCGCGCTCGCCATCGAGGAGGCGCGCGACGGCGGCCGCGTCGCTGCTGTCGGCGCAGAGCAGCCGGTGTTCGCCCAGCAGCCACAAGTCGCCTGGCCGCGTGACCGCAACCGTGGGCGGCGTGACGTCGTCCTCGTCCGCGTCGGCTTCCAGCGCGCGCTCGTCCTCATCGGCGGACGGTTCCGTCTCCTCGATGTGGTCGAGCAGGCCTTCGATCTCGGAGGCAGAGAAGCCGGTCAGGTCCAGATCGAACCCCGCATCGGCCAGCTCCGCAAACTCCAGCGCCAACATGGCCTCGTCCCAGCCGGCATCGAGCGCGAGCCGGTTGTCGGCGATCACGTAGGCGCGCTTCTGCGCCGGCGTGAGGTGCGCGAGCTCGATCACCGGCACCTCGGTCAGCCCCAGCTTGCGAGCGGCCAGCAGCCGGCCGTGACCGGCGATCACACCATGGTCGCCATCGACCAGGATCGGGTTGGTCCAGCCGAACTCGGCAATGCTGGCGGCAATGCGCGCAACCTGTTCGTCGCTGTGGGTGCGCGGATTGCGGGCGTAGGGAATCAGCGTCTCGACCTTGCGGTACTCGACGTTGAGTGTGTTCAGGATCGGAACCTCGAAATAGAAAGCCCGCCGACGGAGGACCGTGGGCGGGCTCGTGGTGTGTATCGGGGAGTGCAAACCGCAAACCGCGCAAACCCCGGTTTGCACTCTGACGCTAGAAAAGCGTCGCGCTCCCGCCCCTCGCATGGCTTTTCGGCCAGGAAGGACCCATCGCGCTCGGCGGGTCGGATCGCGAAGGCAGAAACGACGAAGGCCACGGATCGCTCCGTGGCCTTCGCACATGCTTCTCTCGCGAGGTTAGCGAAATCCTAGCGCAAAAACGGGTGAAGTGTTGCACGTCCAAACGCACGCGATTTTCGAAGCGGCCCTAACGGATGCGTATCGTCACGCACCGCCCGGCGACTTCACTTGATTCCCATCTTCCTGAGCATCTGGCCCACGGGATGACGCTCATCGATCAGCACGGCATCGAGCGATTGCCTGGAGGTGAACCAGATCTTCGGTTCGCGCGGCTCGGGGCGTCGCTTGCCGCTGACGATCTCCAGCAGGCGCTTTCGAATCTCGTCCTGGGGCAGTATGCCCACGATCGTCTTGTCCATCACTTCACCTCACGGCACCGTGCCGAGCCCCTTTGGCTAGATCGGTTCGAGCCGTTTCGGAGACGGGCTTACTGCACAGGACGTCGTACTTCTGCATCTTGTGCTCGTCGATGAATCCGAGGCGATGCAGATCGCTCGCCGTCTCGTGGACGGATGCGAGGATTCGGCTGCTGCGTTTCTTCGCTGCCATGATGGCACCTCACAGAACCGCTTCGAGTCCCTTGCGCTCGATCAGGTTGAGCAGCTTCAGGGACGGGCCGCTCGGCTTCTTGTCGCCGATTTCCCACTTCTGGACGGTGGAAAGGCTGGTGTTCAGCACGGCAGCGAACACCGCCTGGCTGACATGCGCCTTCTCGCGCAGCGACTTGATCTTCTGCGGAGGCATCTCTTCGACGTCAAGATGGCACAGCGCGTCGAATTCGCGCATGCGGCGCTTGCTGATCAAGCCGGCCTCGTGCAAGCCACGGGCGGTTTCGTGCATCTCCTCGATGATTCGGCTCTTACGCTTCGTCGTTGCCATGTAATACCTCCACAATCTCGCCAGCGGAGAGGGCTTTCGCAATCTGCCGGTCATCAAATCCCAGCAGCTCTTTCGCCACTTCCTGGAAAAACTTCAACTCGTCCCTATCGATATTGGCGCGCTCGTTCTTGCCGAAGCCATACAGGAAGAACCAGCGATCGCCCAGATTGGTGGCGACGATCGTCCGCGCACCACCACGTTTCCCCCGTCCCGGCAGCGCGACACGCTTCTTCACCACGTTGCCGCCAAGGTCGGCGTCGACGAGCCCTTGGGCCATCTCGGAGACGGCCTGAACCAGGGAATCGTCGGCCAAGCCAGCCTTTTGCATCCAGCGGGTGAACGTCCGGGTCCGGAATACTCTTCTCATCGGCAAATCATATCACTTAGTGCAGTAGTTTGCCACGGAAGTTCCGGCAGGTGCGCCGTTGAGGCGGTCGGCCACCAGCCCAAGGGCCTTCTGCCACCGCCGCCAGGCCGTTGTGCGGTCACAGCCGAAGCGCCGGCAGATCTCCCGCCACCCCCGTTCCTCGGCGCGCATCCAGACGAGATGGCGCTGCTCCTCGGTGAGCCACAGCACCCAGCGCATGGTCTCCTCCATGCGGTCGATGGCGGCCGGGTCGGGCGGAAAGCGGTACAGCACGTCTTCGCCCGAGTAGGTCTCCCACGGCTGGCGCAGGATGGCCGGCCAGGTGTTGAAGTAGCCCTGGACGCGTACCGGCGGCAGACGCCGCGCGGTCTGGGCGGCCTCCCGGAAGCGCTCGGCGACGTCGTCAACGCTCCACATGGCCGTCTCCCTGGCGACCGTAGAGCCGCTCGCCGATGCGCTTCACCAGCTCCCGCTCGATCCAGTCGAGCCGCTCGTCGTCGAGCGAGACCACCAGGATGCCCTGGTCCCGCCAGCCGTCGCGTTTTATGGCATCGACGTCCGGGCGAGTCGGTTGCAGGCGCCCGAGGGGGCAACGATAGTGGGGGCTGGGCGCGCTGCTCGCCCCATCCCTGGGGCTCGCCGCTGCGCGGCCCGCTACGCGGTCCAAATTCGTTCCCGACGAATTTGTCATGCCGGCACCTCCTGCGTCGCGATCGCCCACATCAGCAGTGCCAGCGCGTCGGCCTCGTTGTCGTCCGCGGGCCGGAAACCCAGGGCCTGCATGGCGGCCACCATCTCCTGCTTGCCGGCGTTGCCCTTGCCGGTGGCGTGCTTCTTGATCGTGCCCACCGGCACACCCTGGTACGGGATGCCGTGGTGCTCGCACCAGGCGGTCAGCTGGGCCATGAAGCCGCCGTAGGCGTGTGCGGCATCCACTCCGGCGTGGCGGCGCACCTCCTCGAAGTACACCGCATCCAGCCCGTCCGCCGATGGCTTGACCTCGGTGAGCCAGCGCTTGAAGCGCAGATAACGCATGCCGCCGCCCTCGAAGCGCCGGGGCTTGAAGGACTCCGAGCCGCTGGTGATGGAGCCGTCACGGCCGAGCAGCGCCCAGCCGGTCCGCGTGCCGAGGTCGAGGCTCAGGATGGCCGTGCCCGGTCCCCGATCCCGACCGTCGATGCCGGGCAGACCCCTTCGGGTCGGGGGAGAGGACACCGCGTGTTCCTCTCCCCCCGAAGGGGGGAGGGAGTTTTCGCCAACTTGGAAATCTCCGGAAACCCAGCAACCACGCGGGTTTGGGGAAGTTGGCAAGTTGGCAGCGTTGCCAACCTGCCAATATGCCGACAACTCCGTAACGCGTTGATTGGTAGGGGATTCAAGTTGGCAGGCGTTTGCCAACTTGCCAACGTCTCCGAAAATCGGGGGGAAGTTGGCAGCGGTTTTGCCAACTTGGCTGTGCGTCTTCATGCGGGCTCCTGGGTATCGTCGAGGTCGTCTTGGTAAACCCACACCTCGGGGTTCTCGACCGGCAGCGCGGCCCCCGATTGCGGGCATTTGAAGTGGGTGGGCAGCACCGGCAGTTCGCGCAGCGACACCTCGCCGGTGTCTTGATCGGGCTCGCCGACGACCGAGCGCAGCACCATGGCCTCGACGCAGAGGTAGCCGAACTTGGTGCGGGCGGGCGGCAGGCCGTAGTCCGCGGCGTTGCGGAAGTACTTGATGTAACCCTGGGTCGAGAGCGCGGAGAGGCGCTCGCGGATGGTGCGCTCGCCACCCAGCCCGGCCTTGCCTTCGAAGGATTCGGCGAACTGGTTGGCGGTGTAGCAGCGTCCCTGGGCCGCCTCGTCGAACAGGATCTGCAGGATCGCGTCGCGCTTGCGCCGCCGTTCGGCATCGAGGCGCTCGCCGTAGTCCCTCATCACCAGCCGCGCGTTGGCCTGGACCTCGCGCCACTCGCCCTGGATCTTGTCGACGTGCGTCGAGGGGATGGCGGCGCCGTTGCGCAGCTCAAAGAAGAGCTGGCGCGTGGTTCGCGTTTCGTCCGGTCGAAACAGCAGCATGCCGGTGGTGTAGTAACCGCGCAGGCTGCCGGCCCCGGCCAGCGCCTGGAACGGGTCTTCCTCGAACTGTTTCTTGCCGAGCTTCTTGGTGTGGTGGGCCAGCACGATGCCCGCGTCCGGGTTCACCGCATCGCGCAGGCGCTCGACCCGTTGTGACAGGAAGAACAGCATGGCGGCGTTGTCGTTCTCGCCACCGGCGTCCCCGCCGTCGAAGACGTTGCGAATGGGGTCGATGGCGATGATGTCCGGCAGCTCGTCGCCGAATGCCTGCTTGATCGCGGGGATCACCTGGGCCAAGCCAGCGTCGTCCAGGATCAGCCGCAGCTGCGGCGTGGCGACGAAGTTGACGCGCGCCGCACCGATACGACTGGGCGGGAGGCGGATCTCCTTCACGCGCTCGCGCAGGTAGTGGTACTGCACCTCGGCTTGCAGGTAGAACACCCGCAGCGCACGCGGCGGCTTCATGGCGAGGAAGGTGGCGCCCGCCGCCATGTGCGTGAGCCATGCGAGCAGAAAGTCGCTCTTGCCGACCTTCGGCGCGCCGCCAAACACCAGCAGTCCGCCGGGCGTGAGCACGCGCGGTGCGATGAGGTCGGGCGACAACGGGGAGTCGTCGTCGAGCATCGCGCCCAAGGTGAAGGTCGGCAGTGCCCGCGCCGCAGCCTTGACGACCCTGCGCTCGCCCTCACGAATGAAGGCGGCGCAGTCGAACCCTTCGGCCACGGCATCGGCCGCGTCCCATTTGTCGGGTTTGTCCGTCGATGGCACGAGGATGGCGACCGACGCCGCTCCGGCCGTCACGCAAGCGCGAGCGGCGTTCTCCGCGTAGTCCCAGCCAGGGGCGTCACGATCCGGCCAAATCAGCACGTGCTTGCCGGCGAGCGGCGTCCAGTCGGTCTTGTCGATCGGCGCCCGCGCGCCGTTCATGGCCGTGGTCGCCGTGATGCCCGTCCCGATCAGGGCGCAAGCCGCCTTCTCGCCCTCGACCAGCACCACGTCGCGCGCATTGGCCACGGCCGGCAGGTTGTAGAGCGGACGCGGGTCAGGGGCGCGCCACATGCGTGCGCGCACGTCCCAGGGGCGGTACTCCTTGCCGGTGGGCGGGTCGTAGCGGTAGACGCAGGCGATCAGCCGACCGTCCGCCGTGAGGTAGTCCCACTTCGCGGTGTAGGGGCCGAGCTCGTCGACGGGGGCGCTGCGGGCATCCGATGGCTTCGGGGCGCGGCCGATGGATGGCGCAAGCCCGAGCCATTGACGGATTTCGTCCACGAGCCGGGGAAAGTCGTGCCGGGCGGAATGCCCGCGCGAGCGCGCCCATAGATCGATGACATCCCCGCCTTCGTCAGTGGCAAAGTCCTTCCACAGGCCGCGCCGCCCGCCCTCGAGCTCGACCACCAGGCTCTTGCCGCGATTGCCGTCGACGTCGCCGACATAGAACTTGCCGCCTCGGATGCGGCCTTGCGGGAACAGGTAGAGCAGCACCGCCTCCAGGCGATCGAGCAGACCCCTGCGCAGCGCCTCGGTATCGGACGACGCATGCGTCTGCTGATCCGGTGCGTCATTGAAATCGAGCCAGACGATGTTTTCCGCCATCAAGTCGGTCTCCAGCAGCGGTCCTGCCAGGGACACGACTTGCACTCGAAGTGGGTCGGCGTGGTGGCGTGCCGGGGCAGCAGCTCGCCGGCATCGGTGGCGGTGATGACGCGCACGGCCCGGTCGGACATGCGCTGCGCGAGCCCGCCGTCGAACGGCACGAGCTCAAACCAGATCTCCTCGCTGTCCTTGTTGATGGCGGTGAACAGCGCAGAATTGTTCGCGATGCCCGGCACGGTACCTTCCATGTAGGCCTGGTAGACGGCGATCTGGGCGGCATAGATCGGTTTGGCGCGCGCCACACCCTGCTTGACGGTCTCGCGCCAGGACTTGTCGTTCATCGTCTTGCACTCCCACAGCGCGGGCCAACGCATGGAGAAGTCGAGCTCGATGTCGGCAGGACCGGCGGCGAGAATGCCGTCGACGTGCCCTTGGATGCGGCCGCCGGCGACGGAAAAACCGAACGGCCCGCCGTCGGCCTTACGCGTGTAGAGCTCGAAGCCGGCCAGGCGCAGCCAGCGGATCGCCAGATCCTCCAGGGCATGGCCGACCTCGAACACCCGCACCACCCGCCCGGGCAGATCGCGGCCGGGATCGACCGGCGCCTGGGCGTACTCGTACTGCAGGGCGCGCTCGCAGGCCACGCCGAGCCGTGACGCGCCGAGATAACGGCGCGGCGTTTGTGAGGCACGTTCACGCGCCAGCGCCTCGTCGATGAAGGCGCCGACACGCTCGTGGAACTTGGGGCGGTGGTTGAAATCGAGCATCACCGCCTCCTCAAAACGGCACATCGTCTGGCGTGAGTTCACGCAGGTTGTCGAAGTAGGCGGTGAGCACCACATCGACCAATTGCAGAACCTCCTCGCGGCTGTAGGCCGATAGCGGCCGATCCATGCCGATCGAGGACACGTACTCGCCGAGTGAGGGCAGGACCGCCTCCATTGCGGCCTTCTCGTTATGGGTGGGATCGATCACGACGCCGTCCCCCTGTTTCACTCGTTGCAGATGAATGTCCTGGCAGCGCATCGAGCAGAAGCGCTTGAACAGAGGCTTTCCGTTCGGTGCACGCGGGCCGTTCCTCGGCGACAGCCAACAGAAGCCGCGTCCCTCTCGTCCGCAGATCGCGCATATCACGCCGCCCTCCGGTGTTCGTCGTTGGCCGCCAGTACGAGGCGCTGGATGGACGACTTGTTGAACTGGAAGGCGAGCAGCGCCGAGGCCTGGTAGCGGGTGAGTCCGAAGTCGGAACGCATGGCCTGCGGCAGGTAGCGCAGCTGCTTCTCGGTGGGCGGCTCGTTGAGCCAGCGGCGGGTCTTGTGGGCAGTGTCGAGGGACTCGTTCTCGTTCAACCAGTCGTCCGCCTTGGCCATGCAGACGGTGCGATCGCCCACCGCCAGCAGACGGGGCTGCAGATCCTTGCCGCCGCCGACCGCGTGCCAGCGCCCGTTCAGGAAGAAGATGCCGCCCCAGGCCCCGAAGCCTGTGGCCATCAAGGCATCGTCGCAGCCGAAGAGATCGCACCAGCGGAAGTTGGAGCGCTTGAGCAGGTCGATCTCCGTCATGACGAAGTCGTCCATGGCTTCCGCCTGCTCGGCCGGATCAACGGTCCACTCGAAGCCGCACAGTGGGCACTCGCGGCAGCCGAGTGGAACCGTCGCCTCGCAGGAGGGACACTCCTTGGTGGGCGCCTCGCCCTGGTGCTGGTGGCCGTCGAGGTTGGCCTCCTGCTCCAGCGAGCCATGCATGAGCGTCGCGGTGCCGAAGTCGAGGACGATGCAGTCGGTCTTGACCACGCCGGGGTGCTCGGCCGGATCGACGGTGCGCAGCCCACGACCGATCATCTGGGTCAGCGTCGACTTGTGCGAGCTCGGGCGCAGCAGCACCACGCAGGAGGTGGGTGTGTAGTCGTAGCCTTCAGTCAGCACCGCCACGTTGACGACTACTTGTGCCTCGCCGCTTTCATATTCGGCGAGCCGGACCTTGCGCTCGGCATCGGAAAGCTCGCCGTGGATCAGCACGGCGTGAATCCCGGCGGCGACGAACGCGTCGGCTACGCACTGCGCGTGCGCCACCGTGGAGCAGAACACGATGGTCTTGCGATCGCCCGCCTTCTCGCGCCAGTGACGGATCACCGCATCTGTGATCGGCGTCTTGTTGAGGATCGCTTCCACCTCGGTCATGTCGAAGTCGGTGGCGGTGCGGCGCACCTGGGCGAGCGCAGACTGCGCGCCGACATCGATGACGAAGGTGCGCGGCGGCACCAGATGGCCGGAGGCGATAAGCTCGCCCAGGGTGATCTGGTCGGCGACGTTGCTGAACACCTCGCGCAGCCCCTTGCCGTCGCTGCGCGCGGGCGTGGCGGTGGCGCCGAAGATCAGCGCCCTGGGGTTGCGCGACAGCACACGATCGATCACGCGCCGATAGGACGGCGAGGCGGCATGGTGCGCCTCGTCGACCACCAACAGATCCAGCGCGGGCATCGCGTCGAGATGAGCATCGCGCGTAAGCGTCTGCACCATCGCGAAGGTGGCGCGCCCGGCCCAGGACTTCTCCTTGGCATCGAACACCGATGTCGCGACGCCTGGATTGACCCGGCCGAACTTTCCCCGGTTCTGGGCGGTGAGCTCGTCGCGGTGGGCGAGGATGCAGGCTTTGGCGTCCGGCTCCTCCAACACGCCGCCGGCGACCGCCGACAGCATGATGGTCTTGCCCGAACCGGTGGGGCCGATGGCCAGGGTGTTGCCGTGCTGGTGCAGCGCCTCGAGCGAGCGCTCCACCAGCAGGGCCTGACGGGGACGAAGCATCATGCCGGCAGCCCCCCTTACTGCGCCCAGCTCGGACGGCCCGTGACCGGGGCGCGACCCGTAGCCTGGGCATAGGCGTTCGGCGTGGTGGTCGAAGGCGCCGGCGCACGCGGTGCACCCATCAATGCGGCGTAGTCCTTGTGATCGGGCTGGATCGCCTGCTTGATGACGGTCTTGTCCTGGCCGTGCTGATCCTTCTCCCAATCGACCTTGCCGAGGAACTCGATGCCGTCCAGATCGGCGAACCCGGCGATGCGCCGCGCGTTCTGGGCCTGGGGGCTGGCATCGCCCGGATGGATACCGCGCGCGGAGTTCAGGATCGCCTTGACGAAGGCGCGGCCCATGTTGGCCCACTCGGGACCCTTGGGGCTGTAGAGACCGATCAGCGACCACAGCTTGCGGCGGGCGTACTCGCCCTCCATCACCACGAACTCGCAGTTGAGGTACACCGAGCCGGTGTTGTCGTTGCGGGTCGCGTAACCACCCGTCCAGCCCTGGCTCGCATCGTCGAAGCCGCCGGGGCGGATGGTCATGCGCACGCGCACCAGCGTGCCCTTGGGGATCAGGTCGAACGAGGACTGCTCGTTGGCGTCGTTGAAATCGAAATAGCTCATGGTCGTGGCTCCTTATTGCTGTACGGGTTCGGAAGGCGCGGGGCGCGCGAAGTCGAGGCGTTCGAGTGCAGGGCGGGCCGGGCCGGCGATCTTGGCCATCAGCCGGCCGAGGTGCGGCTCCTCGATCTGGTCGAGGCGGCCGGAACGGTCCTTGGCGGGGTAGCCCCAGGGGTTGAGCGTGTGGCAGACGAAGGCGCGGTAGGCCGTGCCGTCGTCGGCCTTGAGCTCGGCCAGCGTCACCACCTCGTCGACGATGCCCGGAAGCTCGAGCCCGGTCTTGGAGCCGTCGATCTGCAGCTGGAAGACGCGGCGATTGAAGTCGTCGAGACGTTCGTCGAGGATGCCGACGAACCACACGTTCTTGCCGCGCGTGTGCTGCAGGTGGGTGAGCCAGGCGATCATCTCCTGCCCCATCAGCCCGTAAGCGCCGCGGGTGTCGGGCTTGCCGGTCTTCTCGGAGTAGGCCTGCGGCTGGCCCTTGCACCACTGCAGGCACAGACGCCCGGCGACGGTGATCGAGTCGACGAACACGGTGTCGTAGCGATCGAGCATGGTCGGGTCGCCGAAGCGCGCGCAGACGGCGTCGAAGTGGGCCTGGCTGAAAGGCTGGTCCTCACGCAGCGCCGGGTTCGGACCGCCGATGAACACCGCGAAGTCGCGGCACTCCTGCCAGGTGCGCGGGCGGATGGTGTCTCCTGCCCACCCCTCGACGGCGAGGTCGCCCGCCTCGAGGTCGAAGAACAGCGTCGCCTCGGGCGCCAGCGTCCAGAGCTGCGAGGTCTTGCCGATGCCGCTCTTGCCGACGAGCACGCCTTTCACGCCGCGCTTCTCGGCCAGGCGCTGGTCGGCGGAGATGATGGGAAGGGTCATGAGCGGCCTCCTTTGTCGGCGAAGGCGTCTCCGATCCGGTGCGCGCCAACCTCCAGCAGGGCGAGACGGAATCCGGGCTTGCCGGTCTTGAGCGTGCGGGCGGGGGCGAAGGCGCTCTTCAGCGACTCGGGCCAGGCACCGAACTTGGTTTCGGAGACGCGGTAGGAGATTTCGACGTACTCGGCGGGGTCCTCTCCGCCCTCGGCGATGCGGCGCACGATCTCGGCGAGCCGCTGCTGATCCCACTCGACCCGCTTGGGGAGGTCGGCGGTGACGCGCACGCGGCCGTCGTCGAAATGCACGACACCGGTATCCTTGCGGGCGGCCAGGCGCAGGGCGTGCGCGCGGTCGGCGTACTTCAGCTCCAGCGCGCGTTCGAGGTGCTCGACGATGGCCTTGGCGGCAGAGAGCAGATCGGCGGCGTCGTTCTTCAGCTGGAACAGCGCATCGCTTTGCAGCGAGGCGAGCTCGCCGGCCGGCGTGGCGAGAACCTGGTCGGGGGTGAGGCGGCTCATGCCACACCTCCCGCGCCGACGCGCTCGGAGGTGCTCTTGCGCAGGCACTCCGCCTCGTAGGACTCGACGTCCTCGACGCGGTAGAGCACGCGCCCCTGGATCTTGAGAAAGACCGGCCCGATTCCTTCGGAGCGCCAGCGTTCCAGGGTGGCTTCGCTGACGCCCCAACGGTCGGCCAGTTGGCGTTGGTTGAGGTGTTTGATACTCACGGTTCGCTCCTTACGGGTTGTTGCGGAAACGTGAGGTCATTCTGGGTTTCAGGGGGTAGGCAAACCGGCGGGCAAAACGGGCAGGATGGGCGGGCAAATCGTGCAAATCGGCTCTTCGCAGAGCCGGAAAAGAAAAAGGCCCGGAGTGGTTGGCTCCGGGCCCTTATCGGGGGTGGAAATGCGGGGTGGTCAGCCGGGAGGCGGGAACGGATCTTTGCCGTAGCTGTTGCGCTCGCGGATCTTCCCGTCCTCGCCCTGGATGAGCACCTCGCTGCCCTGGTTGCGCGCGATGTCGCGTGCGCGCTCGAAGGCTTCCTGTTGCGTATCGTGTACGGATGTCAGGCGGTCGTTGCCTTCCCCCCGGACACCCCACTTGTCGCCGTTGCGGACGACCCACTGGTTCTTACCACTCATGTCATTCACCTCATCGAGATCGAAGTTGAACTGCCGGATGAAAGGATTGCGCTTCGTTGGGGGCATCACCTCCTTTGGTCGTTGACGAATTCGGGTTTCAGCCAATAGTGACCGTCGTTGTCGTGGGCGACGAAGGTGCGGTAGACGGCCTTGTGCCGCTTGCAGATGTCCGCGCCCTTGCACTTGTCGACATCGATTTCCAAGGCGTCGGCGATGGTGCGTTTATGGACGGGATCGCCGCCGCCCTGCGCGAGTACCGAAAGAAAGCGGTAGACCTGGGGCGACAGTGCGTGCCGCTCTCCGTCGATCAGTGCGATGCGGCCGGAGTGCATGAGCCGCAGGGAGGTTTCCGAATCCCGTTCGCCGATCCCGGCGGAGCCGTCGAGGTATGCGTCGAGATTCTCGATGACGAAGCCGGCCTTGCGGAGATGCGCCACGGCACGCAGCGGAACGACGAGATGGCCGGCGGCCTGGATCGCTTGGGCGACGTCGGGTGTAGTGGTGATGAGGACGCCGCAACCCGGTGCGCAGGCAGTGCGAAGTCGATGTTCGATGATGGGCGTCAAGGCCGGGTCGTTCAGCCTTCGACCGAAGAAGATAATGCGCCGCTTTCGCCGATGTTCGATCTCGCCCAGGCGCCACAGCGCTGTCGGAACCAGCTCTTCATGTTGATACCGTCCCGCAAGGCCCAGGGCCGAGGCGAGCCAGCGGACGATGCGCGTGATGTCCACCCTGAGCCGTGTCACTTGATCACTGGCCAGATCCACCAAGCCGCAGTCCGTGCAGTACCCCTGGCGGCCTCCTTGCTCGAAGCGAATCCCCTCCAGATCGCCCATTCCGCACCAGGGACAGAGGATGCTCGATCCGACACCATCACCCGCCCCGAGGGCGCCGAGGTCGAGGAGATGCCGATAGGCATCCATTTGTCCGGAATACCGGGCGGCATCCGGATGGAGGCTTCCCTCGGATTCCTCGACGAGCCCGCAGAGCAGGCCGAAGGCGATGTCGTTGCGTGCTTGCACGGCGGCTTCTACGCGACCAGGGCCAGTTCGACCTCGGTCGGTTCGGAGACGCGCCAGGCACGCAGGAGGCGCTCAGCGAGATTGGCGTCCTCCTCTGCCATGTCCTGGAGGTTGGAGATCCCCGATTGCTTGATGTCGATGTTCAGTACGCGACCGCGCTTGCCCACCTCGGCAGGGGCGAAGTAGATGCTGATGAGGGCCTCGACGATATTGAACGGACCGCGGAACAGGTCGTGGTCCTTCAGGTGGGCGCTCGAAGCAGCGAGCACGCAGTGTTCGGCCTGATCCGCCGGTACGCCTACCCAGAAGTCGCAGATCGGCGCCCTCGTGCTCCTGAGCCGGGCGCGGCGGAGGCGAATGCGATCAATGCCGTGGGCGGCGAGGTCGATGTCGCTGTCCTCCGGAAGGTCCAAGCCGTGCCGCAGCCGGTTGAGATAGAACATCGGCTGCTTCACTGCCTCGGGCTTGACCTCCTGTTTCAGCAGATGGCGTGCGAAGAGCGTCACCAGCGGCTGGTGGACCTTGGCGCCGCCCCGGCCGACGGTGTCGACGATGCCGGATGCGGGGAAGTAGACCAGCGCGAGATTGGTCGCCGGGCGGGTCGTCCGGCGGCGCATGCCCTCTTCGACGAACTCCACCAGATCGTTGGGATCGTCCTCCACGTAGACGCTGATCTGCACACCGCCGTCCAGGTGACGGTCGCAGACGTCCACGTGGCAGGCGCGCCGCGGTCCCTTGCGTTTCGAGAGCACCTCGGACAAGGCGGACTGCAATCCCTCGATGTCGGCAGCCTCTCGGGACACCGGCTCGGTCACCTTGATGGCTTGCCGTTTCCACGACCGCTTGCCGACGCCGAGATCGAATTGAAGCAGCGCCTCGGCCGTCATGAAGGTTTGCGGCCAGTTCACCAACACCCACATGGCCCGCTCGGCGTGGTTGCGGAGCTGCCCGAAGTCCTCCCGAATGGCCACGTCGTTGTCGCTGGCGTTGAGGATCGCATCGATGCCTTTCTGGGTCGCGAGGGCGTAGACATGGCGCAGCTCGGCGTGCAGCAGGGCCTGTTGATCCGGTTCGAGTTCCTCCAGGAGGGCGATCAGGGCATCGGAAAATGCCTTTTCCTCGGCGTTCCAGTCGAAAGATTCGGGGATGGCGATGGAACGGGAGGACAGATACGCCTGCCAAGTGGTGGCCGGAACCTGACGGGCGAGGTGACGAGGGTTGAACGCGGTCATGCCTTTCTTCTCCTTCTTCAGACGGACGATGCCCGGCGCCGCCACATCCCACCAAGGACGCGAACGTTCGGTGTGCCGAACGTTTCGGATTGTCTCGGACTGATGCTTGGTTTGTCAAGCAGGTACGAAATCGTTCGGCGTAGTGGTAACATCTTCGGCCTGACGCAGAACGATTAGGAGATACCGGTGCCATCGCCCTTGGGGGACAAGATCCGCGCATTGCGGAAACAGAAGAAGCTCAGCCTTGAGCAGTTGGCCGAACTGACCGACTCTAGTAAGAGCTACATCTGGGAGCTGGAGAACAAGGACGAACCGAAGCCCTCGGCTGAGAAGATCGGCAAGATCGCTGCCGTACTCGAGGTGACTACAGAATTCCTGCTCACCGAGTCGGCGACCACGCCGGACGAAGAAGTGCTCGATGAGGCCTTCTTCCGTAAGTACAAGAACATGTCCGAGCCGGACAAGAAGAAGATCCGCAAGATCCTCGACGCTTGGGAAGATGAATGACAGAGGCGAAAAAGCCCATGGCCGAGGCCAACCGCATCTCGGCCATGCTCAACGCGGTTCTGGGCACGGATCGGTTTCCGGTCAAGGTCGATGAGATCGCCATCGAGTACTCGCGCCAGTGTTTCGCGGATTCCCCCGTAGACAAGGTCCGGGGGGAAGCGCTGGACGGATTCGACGGCATGCTGGCGGCGAACAAGACGCGGTCGAAGTGGCTGATCCTGTACAACAGCGCCACCCCATCGGAGGGTCGCAAACGCTTCACGATCGCGCACGAGTTCGGTCACTACATCCTCCATCGCCACCAGCAGGATCGTTTCGAGTGTGGCGACGACGACATCGAGACCGGTGACAACAACGAGAGGGACATCGAGGCCGAGGCGGATCTTTTCGCTTCGACCCTGCTGATGCCGCTGGATGACTTTCGGCGGCAGGTGGACGGGCAGCCAGTCAGCTTCGACCTGCTGGGTCACTGCGCCGACCGCTACGGCGTCTCGCTGACTGCGGCAGCTTTGCGCTGGACCGAGATCGCGCCCAAACGGGCAGTCCTCATCGCCAGCCGCGACGACCACATGCTGTGGGCCAAGTCGAACACGGGAGCGCTCAGGTCCGGTGCCTACTTCGCGACCCGCAAGAACACGATCGAGCTGCCGTGTGATGCGCTGGCGCACAGCAGTAACGCCTTGGCCGTCGGCCAGCAGCAAACCACACCGGCGAGGCTTTGGTTTCCGCGCGAGCCTGAATCCATGATGGTCAATGAGATGATCAGGGACGCTGGCCAGTACGAATACACCCTGACCCTGCTCCTGCTGCCGGAAGCCGAGTGGCAGGGAGCCCATCACGACGATGAGGAGTCGGAGGAAGACACCTTCGATCGCTTTATCCGCAACGGGCAGCTGCCGGTGCGCTGAAAAAGGGGTAGCGAAATGTCTGAGGTCGCCGCGCTGGAACCATTCGGAGATTTCCACTCCGCGCTCTACTTTCGCGATTTGTATCTCCGTGATGAGACGCTCTACACAGAGTTCTTTTGTCCGTTCTGCGGAGTGTTGCTCGATCCAGTGCTGGTTTATGCGCCGGCAGATCAAGAGATCGGCAAGAGTCCGCATTTTCGAACCCGTCGCGGCGGTGCAAAGCACTATTCGGGTTGCGACGGAAATTCATCTAACTACCAACACCCGACCGGGAAAAAGCCCGTTCAGGCACACATCGAGAAGCGCCAGTTCTCGTTGCCGACGGAATTCGCCGAGTACGTCGATCGACCCCCGAGGCCCGCAGGCGGCGCGCCTGCCCGCGCTCCCACTCCAGACGAGATCCGTCGTCGCCGGGAGGCTGCAGGACGCCGCTACGGCGTGGCGCGGTTTCGTGTGTCGCTTGTTCAGTCGCTGGCCGAAGCGCACCTTGCGGTCCTGGCGGATGCTTACGAGAAGCAGAAAGAGCACGGCTGGCCCGACACTGAGCGCCAGAGCTGGATTCGCGAGGTGCTGCAAGCGCCGATCGACTTGCGCGGTTACTCGACGACCTATCGAGGCGCGCTCCATGACCTTTGGTTTCCGGTCCCGAAGTACCCACGCGTCTTTCACGGTAAGCACGCCAAGGTGACGGCAAACGACGACGGCTACGTAATCATGTCCGAACGGCCGGGAAAGATCGATGACGACAACTCCACACGACCATTCGTCATCATCGTTTCATTGCATGACGTAGACGAAGGGCATCTACGCGGCGCGCGGAGGGCATTGCTTCGTCAACTCGAGCGCGCGGTAGCAGAAGCTGCAAGTGTTCGATGGTATGCCTACGGGCGAGCGGAGTTGATCGACGGACGGTTCGAGTTAGCGTTCGACGGTGCCAACATCGGCGACCTATTCGTGAAAATGCAGAAGCACGGGTGACGACGTCCCTCCCGGCCCGGGTCGTTTCCTCATTACTCCCCGCTGATTCGCAGCCGTTCGAAATTCCCTCATGGCGCAGGTAGAGGCCTGACCGGACAATCTCGTCATCAAGCGAGTTGGACGTTCAGGACCGATACCGATGTGCACGATCAACCACCTACCACCCGAGCGGATGACGCCCGAGCAGCGCCGGCGCGAGGTCGCGTCCTTGCTGGCGCACGGCCTCGTCCGACTGCGCGACGCCGCGGTCGCGCAGTCCGCAGGCGGCCCCGCAGAGAGCGAGTTTGAGCTTGGCTTCTCCGGCCGGAAGCAGCCTCATAGCCACCCCGTCAACAACACTTCGGAGGAGGCTCCATGAAGGCAAGCACCGTCCCACCCACCCCGCCGAGCGTCGCCGCCCGGATCGCCGGGCTCCCGGATCTCTCGATAGAGGAAATGAGGGCGCTTTGGCGAGAACTCTTCGGCAGCGACAACCCGACGCCCAATCGCCAGTTCATGGAGCGGCGGATCGCCTACAAGCTGCAGGAGATCGAGTTCCGCAAGGTCGATCCCAATCTGCTGGAGCGCAACAAGCGGCGCATCAAGTCTTTGATGGAGACCGGCAAGGCGCGCAAGCTCGACCGCGACATTCGGCTGATGCCCGGCACCGTGCTCACCCGCGAGTACCAGGGGGTCGAGCACCGGGTGACGGTCGCCCAGGACGGGCAGTACGAGTTCGAGGGCAGGCGCTACCCGAGCCTGTCCATGATCGCCCGCGAGATCACCGGCACCCGTTGGTCCGGGCCGCTCTTCTTCGGTGTGAAGGCGCCGGCCAAGGCGAAGAATCCGAAGAAGCAGGGAGGCCGGCGATGAGCGAAGCCCTGAAGCGCCGCCTGCGCTGCGCCGTCTACACTCGGAAGTCCACCGACGAGGGGCTCGACCAGGAGTACAACTCCATCGACGCCCAGCGCGACGCCGGCCACGCCTACATTGCCAGCCAGCGCGCCGAAGGCTGGATTCCGGTGGCCGACGACTACGACGATCCGGCTTACTCAGGCGGCAACATGGACCGGCCAGCGCTCAAGCGCCTGCTCGTCGACATTGAGGCCGGCAGGATCGACATCGTGGTGGTCTACAAGATCGACCGCCTCACGCGCTCCCTCACCGACTTCTCGCGGATGATCGACGTCTTCGAGCGCCACGGGGTCTCCTTCGTCTCGGTCACCCAGCAGTTCAACACCACCACCTCGATGGGGCGGTTGATGCTCAACATCCTGCTCTCCTTCGCCCAGTTTGAGCGCGAGGTGACGGGAGAGCGCATCCGCGACAAGATCGCCGCGAGCAAGCGCAAGGGCATGTGGATGGGCGGCGTGCCGCCGCTTGGCTACGACGTCGAGAACCGGAGGTTGGTGCCCAACGAGCGCGAGGCCAAGGTCGTGCGCCACATCTTCCAGCGCTTCGTCGAACTCGGGTCCTCGACCATGCTCGTGAAGGAACTGCGCCTCGACGGCGTGACCTCCAAGGACTGGACCACGCAGGACGGGCGGGTCCGTGAAGGCAAGCCCATCGACAAGAGTCTCGTCTACAAGATCCTCAACAACCGGGTCTATCTGGGCGAGATCCGCCACCGCGATCAGTGGTATCCGGGCGAGCATCTGCCGATCGTCGAGCGCAAGCTGTGGGATGCTGTCCAGGCGATCCTCGCGCAAAACTCGCGTGTGCGAGGCAACAACACCCGCGCCCGGGTGCCGTTCCTGCTCAAGGGGATCGTCGTGGGGATCGATGGCCGGGCGCTCACGCCCTGGTCCACGCGCAAGAAGAACGGACGCATCTACCGCTACTACCTGCCGACGCGGGAGAACAAGGAGCACGCCGGCGCCTCCGGGCTGCCGCGCCTGCCGGCCGGTGAGCTGGAGGCCGCCGTGCTGGAGCAGATGCGCCGGGTGCTGCGCGCACCGGACATGGTCGCCGGGGTGGCCGAGCGTGCCGCCCGGCTCGATCCCTCCCTGGACGAGGCCCAGGTCACGGTGGCCATGACCCGGCTGGATGCGATCTGGGATCAGCTCTTCCCGGCCGAGCAGCAGCGCATCGTGCGGCTCCTCATCGATAAGGTGATCGTCTCGTCGAACGACATCGAGGTGCGGTTCCGGCCCAACGGCATCGAGGTGCTCGCCTTGGAGCTGCGCCCCGACAAATCGGCAGGATTGCCGATTTGCACAGCCGAAGGCTGCCCGCAGGGCGGCGCACAGGATGTGCGCCGTGAACCCGCCCCGGAAACCCTTGTGGAGGCCGTGGCATGAACGAGATCTTGATCGACAAGACCGGTCAGGCCGAGGTGATCACCGCCAGCGACGGCAGCCTTACCGTCACCGTGCCGATCCGGATCAAGCGCCGCGGCAGCCGCAAGGCCGTGATGCTGCCGGACGGTGGTGCCGTGCAACCACGCCCGTGGGATGACACGCCGACGCCGATCCAGCTCGCACTCGCCCGCGGCCACCGCTGGCTGGCGATGGTGGAGTCCGGCGAGGCGCGCACGCTGTCCGAAGTGGCCGAGTGCGAGGGGATGGATCGGGCCTATGTGAGCCGGATGGTGAACCTCACCACCCTGGCGCCGGACATCGTCGCCGCCATCCTCGACGAGACCCTGCCACCGGAGGTGACGCTGTTCGATCTGGCGTCGGGGACGCCGTTGTTGTGGGAGGAGCAGAGAGCCCGGTTGCAACTTGTGGCGGCGTAACAAAGCCGACAAGTGGTCAGATCAGCTTCGCCAGCTGGACCAAGGCCCTTTCCAGTCGCGCATCCCAGACGCGCGCACAGGACAGGCGGATGAAGTTCCTGAATTTCCCGCTGGCGGAGAAGAGTGTGCCCGGCGCGATGCTCACGCCCTGGCTCAGAGCGCGCCGCGCCAGATCGAAGCCGTCCACGTCCTGCGGCAGCTCCACCCAGAGCACGAAGCCGCCCGCCGGTTGCGAGATGCGCGTGCCTTCGGGAAAGTAGTTCATGACGGCATCGCTCATGCGCGCCACGGCGCTCGCGTAGCGGCCGCGCACCTCGCGCAGGTAACGCTCGTAACGGCCGCTCTCCAACAGTTCGGCCACGGCGAGCTGCGGCACGGTCGGGCTGGCGATGCTGGTGACGTATTTCAGGTACTCGATGCGCTCGCGATGGCGGCCTCCCGCGGCCACCCAGCCGATGCGCAGCCCCGGAGACAGGGTCTTGGAAAACGAGCTGCAATAGAGGATATCCGCCTGCGGCATGAGCCCCTTGCAGGTGGAGGGCCGGCGGTTGCCGAAGCCCAGGTCGCCGTAGACATCGTCCTCGATCAGGGGAATGCCGTGTTGCGCGAGCCGTTCGACCAGGGCGCGCTTCCTGTCATCCGACATGCAGTAGCCGAGCGGGTTGCTGAAGTTCGGCGAAACCACGCAGGCCGCGACCTTCCAGCGATCCAGGGCCAAGGCCAGGGCGTCGAGGGCAAGGCCTTCGCGCGGATGCGCGGGGATTTCAAGTGCTTCCAGCCCGAGCGATTCCATGACGTGCAGCAGACCGTAGAACGCCGGTGATTCGACCGCCACGACGTCACCCCGCACCGTCACCGCGCGCAAGGCGAGGCTCAGGGCCTCCTGGCAGCCGGTGGTGATGATCACCTCGTCGGCCGGGATGCTGCCGCCTGTCTGGCTCATGCGCCGGGCTATCTGGCGGCGCAACTCGGGTGCGCCGGGCGGCATCATGTAGGCCGCGGCGCGGCTGCGCTCGGTACGTGCGATACCGGCGAGTGCACGGGCCACGGCGTTGGTCGGCAGATAGGACGGATCGGGCACGGCCGCACCGAGTTGCACGATGCCGGGATCGTTGGCGGCCTTGATGAGCGCCATCGCCATCGCCTGGCCGGTCACCGGGCGCGGCGGCGCGGCGACCGGCGCAGCCGTGCTCTCGATGGTCTGGATGGTCTGGCGCGCACGCACGTAGAACCCCGAGCGCGAGCGCGCCTCGATGTAACCCGCGTCCTCCAGCTTCCGATAGGCGGCGACGACGGTCGCCACACTGACACCGCGCTGCTGTGCATGGCTGCGCACGCCCGGCAGGCGATCGCCAGGGCGGTGTACGCCGGTGGCGATCTGCCTGGCGAGTTCTTCGGCAATGTCTCGATAGAGCGTGGGCATAGGGGCTTACGCCGGTACAGCAAACGGAGTGATCGTCAGCACAAAGATTCGACAACAACATCTGTACTGCGTCAATAATTATTTTCTGTATCTGTATCTGATGCTGTGTCCTCAGTAAAGTCGATTGCAAACCCGAACGGCGGCTTTTCCAGATACTGACAGGAGCCCCTCATGCCAACAGACCCGACACACGATCCTCACGGCTTCGCCAGAAGCTGGATCGACGCCTGGAACGCCCATGACCTCGACGCAGTGCTGGCGCATTTCTGCGAAGACTTCGAGTTTTCCTCGCCCAACATCGTCCGCGTCACTGGCGAGGCGTCCGGCAGGCTGAGGGGCAAGGCCGCCGTGCGCGCCTATTGGAGCGCCGCGCTCGCGCGTCTGCCGGATTTACGCTTCGAACTCGTCGATGTGCTGGCCGGCGTCGATGGCCTGCTCATCCTGTACCGCGGGCATCGCGGTCTGTCGGCGGAGGTCTTCGAGTTCGATGCCAACGGACAAGTGCGGCGCGGCCAGGCGCTGTACGCGGGCTGAGCCGGCGATCGGCTATGGAGGCGGGCACGTACCAATCCTGGCTGAGTGCGGTCGCGGTGATCCTCACCTGCATCGCCTTCCTGCCGTACATCCTGTCGATCTTTCGCGGCCGGACGCGGCCGCATGTCTTCTCCTGGGTGATCTGGGGCCTGAATACCAGCGTGGCCTTTCTCGCCACGCTGCACGCCGGTGGCGGTCACGGCGCCGGGGTGATCGGTTTTTCCGCCGGCGTGACGCTGTTCATTGCCGTGCTGGCCTACATCAAGCGTGCGGATGTGAGCGTCACGCTGACCGACCGGCTGTTTTTCATCGCCGCGCTCGCCGCCATGCCGCTGTGGCACTGGGCGGACGATCCGCTCTGGGCGGTCTGGCTGATCACGGTGATCGAACTGCTGGGCTTCGGGCCGACCTTCCGCAAGACCTGGTCGCAGCCGTATTCGGAGTCGATGAGCTTTCTGGTGCTGCTGGTGCTGCGCAATGCCCTGGTCATTGCCGCGCTGGACCGCCTTACGGCCACCACCGTGCTGTTCCCGGCCGCGATGGCGGCGGCCTGTCTCGCGCTCATCGCGGTCATGGCGTGGCGCAGGCCGCAGGTTGTCGCGATCAGCTCGGATCGTTGAGGAGGCGTTCATGTTGTCGCTGGACATGCTGTTGTCGCTGGCCGCCTATGCCTTCGTGATGACCATCACGCCGGGGCCGAACAACGTCTTGTTGTTGGCTTCGGGGCTCGCTTTCGGAGTGCGTCGCACCGGCTGGCATCTGGCCGGTGTGCTGGCGGGCACCTGGCTGATGATCTGTCTGGTGGGCGCCGGACTGGGGGCGCTGTTCGTTACTGTCCCCGCTGCCCAGACGGTTTTGAAACTCGCGGGCAGTGGCTACATGCTCTGGCTCGCGCACCAACTCTGGAACGCAGGCGCGTTGTCGGCCGTCGACGCGCAGCGGCCGATCCGGTTCTTTGATGCGGCCGTGTTCCAGATCGTGAACCCCAAAGTCTGGGTGATGGCCACGACCGTGATCGCCGCCTTTGTACCTGCCGGCGATCAGTATGTACAACGCGTCGTCATAGCCGGACTGTTGTTCATCGCCGTGGCCGTCCCTTGCATCACCCTGTGGGCGGCCGGCGGCAGCCTGATACGAACCTGGATTCACAACCCCGTCACCCTGCGGCGAATCAATCGCGTCATGGCACTGCTCGCCGCGGCCACTGTGGTGCTGTTCTGGTTATGAGGGGGAGTAGGTAGGCGTTCCCAAACCAAAGAGAGGCGTTCCCGATGTACGACAAGCCCATGCTGAGCCTGATGGCCGACCACAACCGCTGGATGAACGAAAAGCTCTACGCGGTCTGCGCCGGCATACCGGACGAGGCGCGCAAACGCGATCTCGGCGCCTTTTTTCATTCCATCCACGGCACGCTCAATCATCTCCTGCTCGTGGATCGGCTCTGGCTTGGTCGCATCACGGGTAAACCCTTTCCGATCCTGTCGCTCGATCAGGAGTTGTACGCAGACTTCGACACGCTCAAACGCGAACGCGAGGACACCGATGCCGTGATTGCGGGATTCATCGCTGGGCTACAACCGGCACACCTCGCCGAGCCGCTGACCTACACCTCGTTCGTGAAGAAGGAATCGGTGACGCTCCCCCTCGGTCTGATCCTGACCCATCTGTTCCATCACCAGACCCACCACCGTGGCCAGATCACGACGCTGATCTCGCAGCTCGGCTACGACTTCGGCGAGACGGACATGATCTACATGCCAGGCGCGGGGACAGCGTACTTCAGTACTCAGCCTCCGGCGGAGGCATGATGACCGCTGAACTGACTGTTTTGGAATACTTGCAGCGGCAGATCGACGGTACTCTTCCTCCGGATGCGGTCTGTCGCATGAACTACCCGACTGCCATTTCGCGACTGCTTGGATTCAGGGTGGTCAGCATTGACAAGGCACATGCCTGTCTGGAAATGGATGCTGACGCAGAGATCCACGGCAACCAGCAAGGCACGGTCCATGGCGGGCTGCTGAGTGAGTTGGCCGATGCGGCCATCGGCACAGCTCATTCGACCGTTGTCGAAGGGGATGAGAGTTTCACAAGCATCGACCTTCGCATCAACTTCTTCCGCCCTGTCTGGAGATCCACTCTCATGGCGAAGGCCAGTCCTGTCAGACTTGGACGCACCATTTCACACTACCAATGCGAAATCATTCGCGAAGACGGCAAACAGGTCGCTCTGGCGGCAGGCACGGTCATGACGCTGCGTGGCCCGGCAGCGGACGGAAGGTGACGAAGCGCATCGGAAACGTTCCCTTCGGCGGCCCACGGTACGACTACTCTGACTCGTCTGTCATTCGACGATCTTCTTTAGGGTGGCCGTGTGAGAGCCAATGAAGCAAAAGTCAGTTTGGTTAAGCGATGCCGACATCCAACCGCTTGAACGGTCAGCACGTAACTTATTGATATTTAATGATGCCACGGACGGCCCTTGCGGACTTCGGCCCTTCGCCGGGGAGCGATGCCGGAGAGAATAACGGCGCGGAGAGAGCAGAATGTTGCCCGAGGTGGGCGAGACGGCCGGGGAAGGAAGTCCGCAGGAATCCGCAGGAGTCCCCGCGAACACGCGCGAGCGCGCAAGAAAAAAGGCCAACCGAGAACGGTTGACCTTTATATATTGGTGGAGGCGGCGGGAATTGAACCCGCGTCCGCGAATCCTCCGCCTTTGGCTCTACATGCTTATCCGACTCTATTGATTTAACCGGTCGCTACCCGAGCGGCAGGGAAGACGGCCGGCGGTTCC
>Ga0268362_100051_pt1 | contig 69275 bp, 78 predicted proteins | sample MetcocultureR2M_FD_197214 | JGI IMG/M metagenome (GOLD analysis project Ga0268362, IMG submission 197214) | Soil microbial communities from Anza Borrego Desert, Southern California, United States - Methanotrophic co-culture R2-M | ecosystem: Environmental > Terrestrial > Soil > Desert | place... | reverse complement strand
AAAGGAGGTGGCATGAAAGAGGCCACGTCCATGGAGAGAACGGATCTCTGAGATGCAGATGATCTTAGGACAGTCACGCTTTGCGCCGTTTGGCTTACCTTTCCTGGGTTTTCGCGAACTCAGTGAAGGAGAGCAAAGCGTGACTGCACCTTATGATTATCACATCGGCGTGGATTACCACAAAAGCTACAGCCACCTGGTCGTGCAAGATTCCGTCGGCAAGACGCTACGATCCGGGCGCGTGAAGAACGATCGTCGGTCGCTGGGGTCGTTCCTGGAGCGATACCGGGAGAACAGCCATGCGGTTGTCGAGGCGACCCGCAACTGGACGGTGATGTACGACTGGCTCGACGACATTTGTGATGATGTCGTTCTCGCCCATCCGTTGAAGGTGAAGGCGATTGCTGACGCCAAGATCAAGACCGATAAGATCGACGCGACCGTGCTGGCGCATCTGCTGCGGGCCGACCTGGTGCCAGAAGCCTGGGCACCGAGCGACAAGGCCCGCGAGCTGCGCGTCGCGTTGCGTGAGCGGATGTTTTATGTGCGGCTGCGGACGATGACCAAGAACCGCATCGTGACGGTGTTTGATCGTTATCCGGAGCAGACGGCGCAGCTGAAGAAGCTCGGTGACCTGTTTGGCAAGGCCGGCCGCGTCCAATTGGCTCAGGTGAAGGTCTCAGAGATCGACCGCATCCAGATCGATCGTGGTCTCGACTTCATCGGCGACATCGATGGACGGATCAAGCAGTCGGAAGCGACGATCCGGGCGATGACCAAAGTCAACGGCAATGTGAAGCTGTTGAAGACGATCCCGGGCATTGGCGAGTTTTTCGCCCGGCTGATCGATGCGGAGATCGACGACATCTCGCGATTCCGCAATCCGAAGAAGTTGGCCGCCTATGCCGGACTGGTGCCGTCGACCTATTCCTCCGGCGGCAAGACCTTCCACGGCAAGATCATCAAGCAGGGCAATAAGTGGCTGCGCTGGGCTTTTGTTGAAGCCGTCACCTCTGCCATCGCCAGCGATGCGCAGCTTCGAGCCCAATATGAACACCTGAAGATCAGAGGAGTGAACAAGGCGCGTGTCGCGATCGCGCGCAAGCTTCTGACGATCGCCTTCCAGATCCTGCGCGACCAGCGCGCCTACGAGCCGCGCGGCGCCAACAGCGAGGAAGGCATGTCGTCGACGATATCCCGGTTGTCCTGATGGGAAGCTAGCGAGCCCGGCAGGCCTGGGTTGCGCTCTTAAAGGAGAATGGGAAGCCGGGAGCCGAACGCCACTCTGTGACCGAAGCCGGGAAACAGACCGGCGTTAGGGTCACGAATTGGAGAATGGTTCAGAACCGCAGGCGGGCAAAAACCCGTTCTGCGAACCGAGAAGCTTTAACTGATCGGGCCCAAACGCCGGTCAAAACATAACCGAACCCAAGGAAAAGCCGCGAAAATAAGCGTTCTTGCCCTTGTGTTCTTTCATTGGAGAAACACCCATGAAGAACGGACTTGAAGACGTCATTGCCGCAGAAACCCGGCTCTCTGACGTCGATGGAGATGCGGGCCGGCTGATCATACGCGGCATATCGCTGGAAGAGCTCGTTGAAGATGCAAGAAGCTACGAGGACGTCGCCGCCTTGTTGCTCGATGGACTGCTGGAACGCCCGATCGGAGCCGCAGAACTGCGGGCTTCTCTGGGTCGGGCGCGTGGCGAAGTTTTTGTTCATGTGCAGGCGATGGATGGCACGCTGACGGACCTTCCGCCTGTCGATGCCGTGCGCGCCCTGATCGCACGTCTTCCGGACGGTGACGACTTCGGGGCCGCGCTCCTTTTGCTCGCCGCCCCCGCCGTCTTCCTGCCGGCAGTCCTGAGGATTCGGGAGGGTAAGGCGCCGGTCGCTCCCAACCCGTCACTCTCCCAATCCGCCGACATTCTTGCAATGTTGACGGGAAGCCTGCCGACCGCCGAGCAGGTATCGGCGCTGGATGCCTATCTGGTGACGATTTCGGACCACGGCCTCAATGCGTCGACCTTCGCCGCTCGCGTGATAGCCTCCACTAAGGCCGGCCTCACCTCTTCGGTACTGGCCGCCATCAGTGCCCTCAAAGGACCTTTGCATGGCGGAGCGCCGGGGCCGGTGCTGGATATGCTTGACGCCATTGGTACCGAAGAGAATGCAAGGAAATGGCTCGGACAGGCGCTCGATCGCGGTGAGCGTTTGATGGGCTTTGGCCATCGCATCTATCGCGTGAGGGATCCCCGCGCCGACGCGTTGAAGGGAGCGCTCGCTCCCCTGGTCGCCGCCGGCCAGGTTGATGCCGACCGCATCCGGCTCGCCGAAGCGGTCGAACAGGCAGCCCTTGCAATCTTGAGAGAACGCAAGACCGACCGCACGCTTGATGTCAACGTGGAGTTCTACACCGCCATGCTACTCGACGCGCTGAAGTTTCCGCGTGAGGCATTTACGGGTGTCTTCGCGATCGGTCGCACGATCGGCTGGATCGCGCATGCTCGCGAGCAGGCGCTCGAGGGACGGTTGATCCGTCCGCGGTCGGCCTATATCGGACCGGTACCGCAGGCCGCCTGAAAGAAAACCCGGGCCTGAGCACCGGGTTTTCTTGATTGCATCAAACGAGGCGGCTCTGTTCCAGGGCCGCTTCGATGAAGCTCGCAAAGAGCGGGTGCGGATCGAGCGGCCGGCTCTTCAGTTCCGGATGGTACTGAACGCCGATGAACCACGGGTGATCGGGATACTCGATCGTCTCCGGCAGGAGGCCGTCCGGAGACATGCCCGAAAAGACCAGCCCGCAATTCTCCAGCCGCTCCTTGTAATCCACGTTCACCTCATAGCGGTGACGGTGGCGTTCGGAGATATCCGTCGAGCCATAGATGTCGGCGATCTTGGTTTCCTTCTTGAGGGCCGCCTTGTAGGCGCCAAGCCGCATCGTGCCGCCGAGGTCGCCGGCAGCCGAACGGATTTCGAGCTCGTTGCCCTTCACCCACTCGGTCATCAGACCGACCACAGGCTCCTTTGAGGGACCGAATTCCGTCGACGATGCCTTTTCGATGCCCGCAAGGTTACGGGCGGCCTCGATGACGGCCATTTGCATGCCGAAGCAGATGCCGAAATACGGCACCTTGCGTTCACGCGCAAAACGGGCCGCATTGATCTTGCCCTGTGCGCCGCGCTCGCCGAAGCCGCCCGGCACCAGGATCCCATGGACTTTTTCCAGCCACGGCGCCGGGTCTTCCTTTTCGAAGATCTCCGATTCGATCCACTCGAGCTTGACCTTGACGTGGTTGGCGATGCCGCCGTGATGCAGTGCCTCGATCAGCGATTTATAGGCATCCTTGAGGCCGGTATATTTGCCGACGATGGCGATCGTCACTTCGCCTTCCGGCGTGCGGATGCGGTTGCAGACTTCTTCCCAAGGCTCCAGGCGCGGCTTCGGGGCCGGCTCGATGCCGAAAGCGGCGAGAACTTCGTTGTCCAGGCCTTCCTTGTGATAGGCCATCGGCACGTCGTAGATATTGGCGACGTCGAGCGCCTGGATGACCGCAGACGGCCGCACGTTGCAGAACAACGACAGCTTGCGGCGTTCGGCCTCTGGGATTTCCCGGTCGGCGCGCACGAGAAGAATGTCGGGTGCAATGCCGAGTGCCTGCAGTTCTTTGACCGAATGCTGGGTGGGCTTGGTTTTCAGCTCGCCGGCGGCCGGAATGAAGGGCATCAGGGTCAGGTGGACATAGATCGCGGTTCCGCGCGGCAGATCGTTGCCGAGCTGGCGGATCGCTTCCATGAAAGGCATCGCCTCGATGTCGCCGACCGTGCCGCCGATCTCGCAGATGACGAAGTCGTAGTCGCCATTGCCCTCGACGACGAAATCCTTGATCTCGTTGGTGACGTGAGGAATGACCTGCACTGTCGCGCCGAGATAGTCGCCGCGCCGTTCCTTGTCGATGATGTTCTTGTAGATGCGACCCGTGGTGATGTTGTCGGTCTTGGTCGCGGAACGCCCCGTAAAGCGCTCGTAGTGCCCAAGATCGAGGTCGGTCTCCGCTCCGTCATCCGTCACGAAGACCTCGCCGTGTTGGGTCGGGCTCATCGTGCCGGGATCGACATTGAGATAGGGGTCGAGTTTTCTGAGCCGCACCCGGTAACCCCGGGCTTGCAGCAGTGCTCCAAGTGCTGCGGCCGCAATTCCCTTTCCGAGGGAGGAAACCACGCCGCCAGTGATGAATACATATCGCGCCATGGGAGTCACCGGATACCTTTTCATTGGTGATTCCGCCAGTCCAAATCGTCCGCTCGACGAAAACGCCTGTGGAATCTTCACAAAATAAAACCGGCAGGCTTTTGGCCTGCCGGAGCTTGAAGCGTCGACCGTGTCTTATTGACCGGTCGGTACACCCGTCGGTGCCGCTGGCGCGGCCGGGGCTGCGGGAGCCGGAGCAGCGCCCGTTGCGGGTGCTGCAGGCGCCGGTGCCGCAGCGCCGGAACCCGAAGGAACGCCGTTGCCCGATTGCGCTGGAGCCTGGGTCGGCGCCGGGCCAAGCTGATCGAGAATGCCGCCGCCCTGGCCCTGCTGGCTCTGGGGAATGCGGTTCAGGATATCGCTCGGACGGCTTTCGTAGCGCGCCAGGATGCCGAGAGCCAGCGACGTGATGAAGAAGAGCGTCGCAAGAATGGCCGTCGTGCGGGTCAACGCATTGGCTGTGCCGCGTGCCGACATGAAGCCGGAGCCGCCGCCGACGCCGAGCCCGCCGCCTTCGGAGCGCTGGATCAGCACGACGCCCACCAGCGCGAGCACGATCATGAGGTGAATGACGATCAGAACGGTCTGCATATCAAAATCCATGCCTCCGGAGCGGAGGCAACTTAAGAGGTTGGCGGCTCTTTACATGAGAGCCGCGCGCATTCCAAGCCCCTTGAAGAGCTTTAGGCGCTCAGCCCGTCATAGACGCGATAGATGGCGAGGAAGTCGGCCGCTTTCAAGCTGGCGCCGCCGATCAGCGCCCCGTCGACATTATCGACGCTCATCAGTTCCTTGGCGTTGGCAGGCTTCACGGATCCGCCATAGAGGATCCGCATCCGCCTGCCCTCCTCGCCGAAGCGGGCAGCGAGTTCGGAGCGCATGAAGGCATGGGCGGCCTTCACGTCCTCTGTTGTTGGTGTAAGCCCCGTGCCGATCGCCCATACGGGCTCATATGCGATGACGGTGTTGCTTGCCGTGGCGGCGGCCGGAACGGAGCCCGCGAGCTGACGCTTCAAGATATCGAGCGTCTGGCCGGATTTGCGTTCATCGGCTGTTTCGCCAATGCAGACGATGGCCGTGAGGCCGGCGCCATATGCGGCTTCCGCCTTGGCGCGCACGAGCTCGTCACTTTCTGCGTGGTCCGTGCGCCGTTCGGAGTGGCCGACGATGGCATAGGTCCCAAAGCAGTCGGCGATCATCTCCGCGGAAATATCGCCCGTATGGGCGCCGTTGCCTTTCTGGTGGCAGTCCTGCGCGCCGATCGCCAGCGGGCTGTCCGTGCACAGCGCCGTCGCCACATAGAGCAGCGTCGCCGGAGGGCAGATCAGCGCGTCGACTTTTTCCGACAAGGCGCCCTGGACACCTTCGGCCATAGCCTTGATCTCGTTTAAGGACTCACGAGTGCCATTCATTTTCCAGTTTCCGGCAACGAGCGGGCGCACATCTGGCGTCATAGGCAGCTATTCCTCTTTCTTACGATCCTGTCGGCCAAGACCGAAACCTCCGCGGATATGGCAAGTGTTTAGACGCTTCCTGCGAAAATTGGTACGCAAAAGACGAGGTTTGTTCAAAGACTTCGGTTGTTGTGTCCAGTTCAGCGGGCACCCAGCACGAAGTTCAAGGCCTTGCGCCAATCCACCATTCGGATCGGCGTGCCGTGGCTGCCCGTTTGAAACAAGGCGAAGCGGACCGGATAATCGGCGCGCTTGAGCTTGCGATAGATCGCTGTCTGCTCCTCCGCTTTATAGACGCTGTCGGCACTTCCATGGGCGAAATAGATGGGTACCTTCGCCCCTGCGAGAGCACTTATCGGCAGCTTCAAGTCCGGAGGTCCGCCGAGCAACACCATGCCCTTTAGGTGACGCGCAGCCTCCGGGTCGCTACTGATCCCCTGGCAGATGAGGCCTCCCATCGACGCGCAGGCAAGAATCACCGGCCGGCCGGAGGATTGCTGGAAGGAATGGCGGATCAATGCGGCGATGTCGGCGATACCCTTGTCACCGAAGGAGGTGACGCTCGGCGCATAATAGGTTCCGCCATTGTTCACAGCGAGGTTCTTCAGGCGGTTGAAGTTGCCGCCGAATGTATAGTCGTTGGCCCCGAGCCGTCTGTCGCCTCCCCGCCCGTGAATGAAGATGACCGTAAAGATCGCACCCTTGGCCTGTCCCACCCTGGTGACATCAATCGCTCGGTTTTCGATTGCCAGCGTCTCGTTCTCCTGGTGGCGCCGCACCCCCACTGAGACATAGGCGTCCTTGACGCGGCGTTCCGGCTCCCGATCGCGGCCGTTGATGTCGCGCATTTCCTGGTAGTCGATCACCTCGTAAGCGCCGCCATCCTCGGTCCGCAGCACTGTCTGATTTGAAAAAAGATCGTCCTTGAACGGTCTGATCGGGCCGTCTGCTGCCGCCGCGGACGGGCCGACAAAAGCGAGCAGACCAGCAAAAACCGTGCCTGAGACGAAATGAATTGTGGACATGGTCGGCATCACCTGTTTACTGCATCCGTAGCGCCTTGCCATTCGCGGCCGCGCAACGCATTCCTCGCATAGACGTTTCCTCGCGACATCGCGAAAAGGCCGGGTTTCTGGCAGAATCGCGAGTGATTCGAAACAGCACGAGATGGGTATGGCTTCTTCCTCCGCACACCGACAGGTAGTACCGACACAGCCGATGGATGACAATAACGACCTTTTCGCCGAACTGCCTTTGACGTCAAAGCCAGTCGCCGCCGAACCCACGCCCGCCATAAAGGCCGAGCCCTCGACACCGCGCCCTGCCCCGGCGCAATCCTCCGGTGACGACTATGGCGCATCGTCGATCCGCGTGCTCGAAGGTCTGGAACCGGTGCGGATGCGTCCGGGCATGTATATCGGCGGTACGGACGAGAAAGCCCTCCATCACCTTTTTGCGGAAGTCATCGACAACTCGATGGACGAGGCCGTTGCCGGCCATGCGAATTTCATCGAAGTGCATCTGGATTCGGAAGGCTTTCTGACGGTCACCGACAACGGTCGCGGCATTCCGGTCGAGAACCATCCGCAGGTGCCGGGCAAGTCGACCCTGGAAGTGATCATGACCAAGCTTCATGCGGGCGGTAAGTTCGATGGCAAGGCCTACGAAACCTCCGGCGGTCTGCATGGGGTCGGTGTGTCGGTCGTCAACGCCTTGTCGGATTCGCTCGAGGTCGAAGTCGCCCGCAACCGAAAGCTTTATCGCCAGCGCTTTTCGCGCGGCGTACCGCAGGGCGGCCTGGAAGAGTTGGGCGACGTCCACAACCGCCGCGGCACCCGGGTGCGGTTCCACCCCGATCCGCAGATCTTCGGCGACCATGCGAAATTCGACGCCGGCCGGATCTTCCGCATGGCCCGTTCGAAGGCATATCTCTTCGGAGGCGTGGAAATCCGCTGGAGCTGCGATCCGGGCGTCGTGATTGCCGGCGGCGAAATTCCTGAAAAGGCGGTTTTTCACTTTCCGGGCGGATTGAAAGATTATCTGTCTGCCACCCTTGGCAAGGATTTTACCGTCACCCGCGAAATCTTTGCCGGCCGGACCGAAAAGACCGGCGGACACGGCGCTATGGAGTGGGCGATCACCTGGTATGGTGGCGACCCGCAGGTCCATTCCTATTGCAATACCATCCCGACGCCCGAAGGCGGCACGCACGAAGCCGGTTTGCGCATCGCGCTCACCAAGGGTCTGAAGAACTATGCGGAGCTGACCCAGAACAAGCGGGCTGCTCAGATCACCACCGACGACGTGATGATCTCAGCCGTTGGCATGCTCTCCGTCTTTATCCGCGAACCGGAATTCGTCGGCCAGACGAAGGATAAGCTTGCGACGGTCGAAGCGCAGCGTCTCGTTGAAAACGTGCTTCGCGACCCCTTCGACCACTATCTCGCCGGCAATCCGAACGAAGCGGCGAAACTCCTCGACTGGGTGATCGAACGCGCCGAGGAGCGCCTGCGGCGGCGCAAGGAAAAGGAAGTCAACAGAAAGACGGCGGTCCGCAAGTTGCGCCTCCCCGGCAAGCTTGCCGACTGCTCGCAGAACACGGCCGAGGGTGCCGAACTCTTCATCGTCGAAGGCGATTCGGCAGGCGGTTCGGCAAAGCAGGGCCGCAATCGCGCCAATCAGGCGATTCTGCCGCTCCGCGGTAAAATTTTGAACGTCGGCAGCGCCAGCCGTGAGAAGCTTTCCGCCAACCAGCAGATCGCCGATCTCATCCAGGCGCTCGGCTGTGGCACACGCACGAAATACCGCGAGGAAGATCTTCGCTACGAGCGCGTTATCATCATGACCGACGCCGATGTCGACGGCGCTCATATCGCGTCACTTCTGATTACCTTCTTCTACCAGGAAATGCCGGAGCTGATCCGCGGCAACCATCTCTACCTCGCCGTGCCGCCGCTCTACGTGCTGCGCCAGGGCGCAAAAACCGTCTACGCCCGCGACGATGCGCATCGGGCCGAGCTTATGGAAACGGTGTTCAAGGGCAAGAAGGTGGAAATCGGGCGCTTCAAAGGCCTCGGCGAGATGATGCCGGCGCAGCTCAAGGAAACCACGATGGATCCGGCCCACCGCACGCTCTTGCGCGTGGCCATCGATGACGTGGATTTTGAGGGCACCCGCGAGGCGGTCGACAACCTGATGGGAACCAAGGCGGACGCTCGCTTCCGGTTCATCCAGGAGCGCGCTGCCTTCGCCGACAATCTCGATATCTGATCAATACCTGTCGCCAAGCACCTTGGTAACGGCGCCGATCAACGCCGCCGCCTCGTAAGGCTTGCGGACTACAGGGGCTGTAAAGGTCGAGGGAATGATCGATTTGTCGCTGTAGCCGGTTGCGAAGATGAACGGCACATCGCGCCGGATCAGTTCCTCGGCTATCGGCAGGGACGTATCCGAACCGAGGTTGACGTCCAGGATGGCGACGTCAGGGGTGAAATTCTTGAGCTTGCGGAAGGCGTCGGCCGTAGAAGGCGTGGTCGTTACCTTGGCGATTCCGTAGTCGGCGAGCATTGCTTCCACATCGGCGGCGATCAGCATCTGGTCCTCGACGAGAAGGAGTTCCAGATCGTTCAGCTTGGAAAGCCCCGCCTTTCCGGGAGGTTCCGGGATTGCTTCCGGCTCTTCGATCTCCATCGGTTCATCGTCACCGTGAATGTGTTTGGATGGAACCAGGAAGCGAGCCGTGACGCCTTCTTTTCTGTATTCAACCTTCGACGCCCCTTCCAGCTCGTACGGGACGCTGCGGGTGATCAGAACGCTGCCGAAGCCGCTGCGGCTGGGAGGATTGACTGGCGGACCTGCGCTTTCGGTCCAGAAAAGCTCACAATCGCCATTCGCCAGCTTTGACCATTCGATATCGAGCTGTCCGTTGGGCACCGAAAGAGAGCCGTATTTCGCAGCGTTGGTGGACATTTCATGAAATACAAGCGCCATTACGGAGAAGGCTCGGCTATCGAGCCAAACGCGCGGTCCTTTGAGGTTAAGCTTGCGGGTGCCTTCGCTATAAGGTTTCAGTTCGGCTTCCAGGAGATCCGACAAAACCCCGCCATCCCCGCCGCGCACCACCTGGTCGTGGGCGAAAGCCAGTGCCTGAATGCGGCCTTTCAACGAACCGATATAGTCTTTCAGGCTGACATCGGCCTCGATCGAATGGCCCACAAGCGCCCTGATCACCGATAGTATGTTCTTGACGCGGTGGTTCAGTTCCTCGTTGAGCATACGCTGGCGAAGGTCCGCCTTGCCGCGTTCGTCCGCCAGAAGCTCCTTCTGATGCAGAACGATCTCGACCAGAACGGCACGGATGGCATCTGCGATTTCGCGATCGCTCAAAGTCCATGACGCAGCCTGCTGCCGCACCGTTTCCTTCCAGATGGAAAAACTTTTTCGAGGCGTCAGCCGGTCTCCGAGCGGGCCCGTATCATAGGACTTTTCCGGATTGCCCGCCCAGTTCAGCGCCTGAACCATCTCTCGACGGAAGAAAAACAGGTAGTCCCGCGCCCTTTGAGAGAGAGGGATCGCCAGCACGCCGCAGATGTCCTCGGGCAGAGCGACCACCCCGGACAAATCCCTGGAAATCTGATGGCTCGCCCAGATCTTTCCACCCGAGAGCTCGCCGATCTGGGTTGCCAGGTCCTCTGCAGAATGACGAAGCGGAGCTGCTCCATCAGTGGTCCAACCGCCGTCCAACCACAACCCGACGCCATCGCATGGCAGCATCTTGCCGAAATCGGAAAGTGAGTTGCGCAGGAGAGCGCTGACATCGGCATGATGGGAGGCGGCTTGCAGGAAACGGTCCAGGGACCGCCGGGCGCTGTCCGCCGCGTTCATGAGCTGCCGCTGCTTGAGAGTACCGAGATGCAGGGAAAAGAATTCCCCGAAGGTTTCCGCAGCCACGCGCTGCGGCATGGAAAGCACCTTCGGCGAATAGTGATGACAGGCGATCAGGCCCCACAGCTCGTCGTCGATCACGATCGAGATGGACATCGACGCGGCGACGCCCATGTTGCGCAGATATTCGCAGTGGATGGGCGACACGCTGCGAAGATGAGCGAAGGACAGATCGAGCGCCTCTCCGTCTTCATCCACCTCCGGCACTATCGGTACGCGCGGATTGGTGGCGTCCGAGATTACCCGGATCGTGTTCTTGATATAGAGAGCTCGAGCCTGTTTCGGAATGTCGCCCGCGGGAAAATACTGGCCCTTGAAACTTTCCAGATCCCTGCGCTTGTATTCGCTGATGACCTTTCCGGCCCCGTCTTCCTCGAAGCGGTAGATCATGACCCGATCATATCCGAGCATGGCATACATCAGCCGTGCGCCGTTTTCGATCAATCGATCTAGGCTCGTCATGTTGCGGACGCGGCTGATCAGCATTCGGGCAACTTCGAGTGGCTGGTCGGAATCGGTTGATGCCGGTTCGAACTCCAGGATCACCTTGGAGTTTAGCGTGTGGATGGAAACGTCAAAGATCGCGCCGGAGGCAAGCCGCAGGCCGTGCCTCAGCGCCGGCCGCGCCGGGTCGTCGCAGGTCGCAAGCGCATTGCGCAACGCGTGCGCGGCCTCCCCGCCGACAACCTCCTCCAGCCGTTGTCCATTGAGATCACCCGGCACGGAAAGCATTCCCGAAGCGTTTTCCGAATGCTGAACGACGACTGCCCCAGCGGCATCGCAAGCCAAAAGGCATCCGTGAGGCTGAATGCTGCCGGGGATATGGATAGGCTCTCGGTCGCAGTTCGTTAGGTCGACCGTATGCATGGAAGGCATATTTGAAGTCCCTGAGGTGGGTCCCGCTAGGCCGCAAAACAGCGGCGGACACCTCCGCATTCCGTCGAGGCTCAGAGAAGCCCCATCAAGAAGGTTGATTTGCAATTCCGACCGTAACCGGAGGCTGATTTCATATTTCTATCGCATCTGGCGTCTAGGGCAAGTAAGTAAGCTTCCTTTTAACGGCGAAGAGCATAGTCTTGTAGCCTGGCGCAGCAAACGCCATATGACGCGAAACCAGGAAGGACAACGGGTGAGTCTGAACAACGATCGCAATGGACCGAAGGAGCCGCGGTGGCTGGGGCCAGCCGCGCCGAGGGTGGCTCTGATCCCGCCAATCTCGGCCGCACGTTGGCTCCTGGTGCTGGTCGCCGCGGCTGGCATCTATTTCTTCCACGGTTTTGTCGTCCCTGTTCTTGCCGCCTTGGTGATCGGTTTCGCAAGCTGGCCCCTTTACCGCAAGCTTCTCGCCCGCATCGGCGGTAGCACCACGCTTGGTGCCACCCTTGCCATTATCTTCATTCTGACCTTTCTCATCGTTCCGATCGGAATCGCCGTCTCCTATACGATCGACGAGGTTCGGCAATGGATCGTCTGGGCTGCCGAGGTCAATCGCTTCGGGGCTCCTCCGCCGGCCTGGATTATCGGTTTGCCCTGGGCAGGCGAATGGATGGGCGTTCAGTGGGTCCAACATGTCGGCTCTCCCGGCGCGATCGGCGAGCTGATCCAGCTCGTCAGCGGCGCCAACATCGGCAACATCTATCGCGCGGTGGTGGCTGCCGGCGGCGGTGCTTTCCATCTGCTGCTGATGCTGCTTTTCATGCTGATCGCGCTTTTTTTCGTCTATCGCGACGGCGCCTCCTTTTCCCAACAGATCGACCTGCTCGGCGAGCGCATCTTCCCGTCGCGCTGGGAGCGTATATCGCGCGTGGTCCCTGCAACCATCAGCTCCACGGTCACCGGCCAGACGCTGATCGCAATTGGAGAAGGTATCGTTCTCGGCGTCGCCTATTTTATCGCGGGCGTCCCCTCGCCCGTCACCCTCGGCGTCATTACCGGCATCATGGCGCTTATCCCGGGCGGCGCCCCCCTCTCCTTCACCCTCATCTCGTTTTATCTGGTGGCGAATGGTTCCTATGTCGCCGGGGGCAGTCTTTTCCTGTGGGGAACGGTCGAGCTTTTCATCGTCGACAAGACGTTGCGGCCCCGGCTCGTCGGCGGCCCCATCAAGCTGCCGTTCCTTCCGACCTTCTTCGGCCTTGTCGGCGGCGTCAGCACCATGGGTTTCCTTGGCCTGTTCATCGGTCCGGTGCTGATGGCGCTGCTGGTCTCCATCTGGCGCGAATGGATCCGGGAAGCCCGGATGGCCGAAGGGCCGGAATCGGAACCTGTCGATCGGGTTGCCTCCGCGGCAACCGTCGAGGAATTCCCTCCCGAACTGCCTGTCAGGAAAGCCTCTTCTCCATGAAGATGCTCAAGGGATCGGGCATGTAGTCGCCGAAGGCGTTGATCTCGACGAAACCATAGGCACGATAGAGTCCGATCGCCTCCGGCTGGTAAATTCCTGTTTCCAGTCGGATGGCCGCGAGATGGAGCGCTTCGGCCCGTTCGAGGACAATTTCCATCAGCCGGCGCCCCAGCTTCAGGCCGCGGGCAGCCTCGTCCACGAACATACGTTTGATTTCGGCAGTGCCGTCGCCTGCCTCTACGAGTGCACAACAGCCGACCGCCCTGTCACCGTTGCGCGCCACGAAGAATGAAACTCCAGGCCCTTCGAGGCTGGAAATGTCCACCATGTGGTTGCTCTCTGCGGGGTAAAGGGAGGCAGCAAAAGCGTCGGAGAGCTCCAGAAGCCTCAAGACCTCTGCCTGTCGAGGCGGTTCGAGAGCGATTGTGACGGTCATTGGCTTTCGTTCCTGCCGGATTCGGTCATCTTGGCAACGCATCTATGAAGACTGCCTTGGTCGCGTCAAGATTGGTGACTTAGTGACGTTGATCACCACAGGGAAACGACATGAACGCCGCACTCATCGTAATGACCATCCTCGGCTGCAACGACGCCGGAACCGACTGCCGTTACGTCGCTACGGTGGAAAACCGCTGGCCGACGATCGAGATGTGCGATGCGGTGTCGGAACAGCAGCTCGCCGGCTATGCCAACCAGCCCTATCCGATGATTATCGCCGTATGCCAGAAGCCGGAGGCGTCCGAAGTCGCCAATGTTCCTTTGCCGCAGGACAAACCCGCCGTGGCGACATCCGAGCCGGCGCAACCAATGCCGGAGGTAACGGAGCAGGAAAAGGAGACGCTCGCCGGTCGTGCGATCCAGCGGGTCAGGAACGTCTTGCCGACGACCGAAGGCGTGGCGACGCTGATGACAAAGCCGGTGCGGCTGGTCGAAGACGGATATTCCTGGGTTGCGAAGAAATTCCAGCGCTGAACCGTCAGGCGGCCAGCGCTACTTCACTTGCATAGGAGCGCGCATTGAGCCGCATCTCGAGGTGATGAAGCTTTTCGATCATGCCCAGAAGCTCGGCGACCGGCGAGATCTGCATCTCCGCCCGCTGGAACTTTTTCAGTAGTAGGGCAGATATGCTGTCGATCGCGCCCGTTGCCGCGGCATCGCGCCAGAGAAAGACGGCCTCTACAAACACGACCGCGATATCCCGCTGCAGCCCGCAGGATTCAAAAAGTGCACGGACCGCATGCATCCGCCCGGTCGCGAGTATGGCCCGAACACGCCGGTCGTCCAGACCGGAAAGGGCTACTATCGCGCCGGCAAAGAAATCCACCTTGCCGCTGCAGAGCGTGTGAATGAGGAATGCAGGCGTCAAACACGCTGCCGCCCGCAAATGCTCGACGAGACCGGGAATCTCCGGCACTCCTACAAATCCGGCAATCGTGACTGCCGCCGCCTCTCCCGCTTCCCGCGTGACCTGGCTTATGCGAGCCGGCGTAAGGACAGCGCGCATCAGGTCTGAATTGGTGAGAGCTGTTGAAATCTGGTTCACCAGCATATGCCGTGCGTCCGCCGGCAGGCCTTCCCGGTCGAGCAGCAGGTTACGGATATCGCTGCAATGCCCGAACCGTTCTGCAATACGCCGCAGCGAAATTCGGGTGACCGAGGCGGTTTCGTTCTCGAGCAGGATTGTCACCTCGTTTTCGGATCCGATTTCGGCAATTGCCGCGGCAGCCCCGCGCGAAAGCGTGCGCCTTGCTGCAATCATTCCTCGGGTCAGGCTGTCACCTCGCCCAATGAGATCGACGAGATCGCCTTCGGCGAGCACGGGCGAGCGGGCTATCACCGTGCAGGCGATTTCGGGCTGATCTTCTGCAAGCGAAAGAATGATTGCCCGGGGTGCCTCGACGGCATCGGCGAGAGCCTCCGCCAGTGCCAGCCGCACCAGCGGTGACCGATCATCGAGAAGATGCGTCAACGCGAGCGCTGCGGCACGCCGGTGTTCCGGAGTCAGCGCCGAGCGCAGATAAGCCCGGCCAAGAGCGCTGGCCGCCTTCGCCCTGTCTGCCGCCCTTGCCGTTTCCGCCCAACGAAGAAATGCCTGTACGATCACGCCCAGCCCCGATAATTAATGCCAGAACGCGCGCCTGGCTGGTTGAAAATACGCTACGGGCAAAAAGTTTAAGATTGGTTCACCATCCTTGTTAACCATGGAAAACCCTTGGAAAATCCGCTCATGGCTCTTGGTTCATCCGTCTGCCGATCCGGTGGAGATACTTGGCAGCGGTGCAGACAGGATCGTCGCCGATCTGACCGGGCCTCCTGAGTCGTGGCAGGCTCTGGAAGATCGCCATGGATTTTGGGGCCAGGCGCCTACTCCACTCTGCGTCCTGCTGCCGCCATTCTCTTCCGGCCGCATTGAGGCCGCCGTCGAACTGGCGGTGCGGACGGGGGTCGATTCGGTGCTTCTCGCCGGTGCACGCAGCGGCGCAGACATCCAGCATCTCGACGTACTTCTGCGGGTCGCAGAGGCGAAGGCCGGCCGCTCCGGTTCTGACACCAGCATCGTCGCGCTTGCAGATGCTGCCGGGATACTCGCCGCAAAGAGCTTCCAGCGCTGTAGCAGACGCGTCAGCGGCCTTGGCTGGCATGTGGAAGGCGTCTCTTCCCCTTCTTCAGACATCGTTTCGTTTGCCCGCGGCACCGTCGGGCTTGCGGCCGCGGCGGCAGGCGTCATGGCGGTGGATACCATCTCGGATGAAGCCGATGAAGCTGGTCTAACATCCACGTGCATTGCGGCGCGCAATAGCGGTTTTCACGGGAAAATTAGCCGGCTAATATCGGAAATACCGATAATTAATCAGATTTTTTCGGATCAACTGCCTGGCCGGGTCATTTCGAAGACATCCGACCCGCCGTCTGCGTAGTCCCGATAGCCCATGCGTGCGATCGGCCTTGCCAGACTCATGTCGATCCGACCGTCCCGTACAATATCCTCGCTGATATGGATGCCAACCACCTGCCCGAAGACCATGAAGGCTTCGGCACCTTTTCCGTCCAGGCCTTTGGGCTGGATGATCTCCGTCACTCGGCACTCCAGCACCGTATAGGCTTCGGCGACATAGGGAGCATCGACCAATTCCGCCATCTTCGGCGTCAGCCCCGCCACTTCAAACTCGCTGACCCCATAGGCGACTGGTGCCGATGAGGCATTCACGTGCTCGGCAAGATGCCGGCTTGCGAGGCTTGCGGTGAAAACACCCGTCTCTTCGGCGTTCTGCAGGCTGTGCTTGCGGCCGCTGGAGGAAAACATCACCAATTTCGGGTGGTCGGAGACGATGTTGAAGAAGGAATAGGGCGAGAGGTTCAGGGAGCCGTCCCTGCCCTTCGTGCCGATCCAGCCAATCGGGCGAGGCGCCACGATTGCCTTGAAAGGATCGTGCTTCAGGCCATGCTGATTGGTATTGGTCGCATAAAACATCAGGGCTCGCCTTCGCCTGCATAGGTGACGACTTGCGAAAGTTCCGGCCGCGGACGATCGGGCGTCTGGAAATCGCTGGAGCCGATATGGATGAATCCGGCGACTTTCTCGCCCGGCTTGATGCCGAGAAGCGCAAGCGCCTCCTCGTCATAGGCAATCCACTCGGTGCGCCAGTTGGCGACGTAACCATGTGCATTTGCTGCTATCAGCATGTTGAGGCACAGGGCTCCGGCAGAAAGCTGCTGCTCCCATTCGGGAATCTTGACATGCGCCGCGGCCGTGCTGACGACGCCCACCACCAGCGGCGCCCGGGTAAAGCGGGCAAGTTCGGCCTCCTTTGCGGCAGCGGCCATATCGGGCGTTGTCTTGAGCGCAAGGGCAAGGAACGCCTTTCCGAGCTTTCTGCGTATATCGCCGCGATAGACGACCAGACGCCACGGCGCCAGCTTGCCGTGATCTGGAACGCGCGTTGCAAATGTGAGGATCGCTTCCAGTTCTTCTTGCGATGGGCCGGGCTCCCTGATCTGGGCCACGGGTGTGGAATGCCTGTCGCGCAGGAAGTCGATGAGCTTTATGTCATTTTGCATGGTCAAAACTTTCACTGGGAACGGAATGCGGTGGGAAGGTCTTGAAATTGCCTTGGCATTGGTCTTCAAGTGACGTTTCGGAAAAGAAGAGTCAACCGGTACACAACAGATGTCAGGCACTTCCTTCGCGGCACGCTGGATCCTCGCTGGAAGCATGGCTTTCGGCGTCACCGCCAGTGCGTTCGGCCAGGACGATGCCTTCAGGAATTTCCGTCAGCTCGACAGCACCGCAAAAATGCCGAAGCTCAATGCTTTTTCGGCAATGCCCGATGGAACCGCCGGCGTCGCCGCGAAGGATGTGCTCTTCGACGCCAAGCTGACGGCGGACGGCGGCGTCATGCAGGAAGGCCTCGTCTGGCGTGTCTTCAGCCCTATTGCCGGCGAAGACGGCAAGTTGCCGCTCGTGGCAAGCTCGGAGGGCGGCTCGGCCGCGTTCCAGTTGATGCCGGGCGATTATTTCGTCAACTGCGCCTTCGGTCGCGCTGGCGTCACCAAGAAATTGAACGTGCCCACCGACGGTGACGTGTCGAAGCAGACATTGGTGCTCGACGCCGGCGGCTTCGTCCTCAATGCCGTCGCAGGCGCCGACCAGCGTATTCCCCCGAACGAACTCAGCTTCTCGGTCTATTCGTCGGAGGTTCGGGAAAACGGCGACCGGCCGCTCGTCATGGCGGACGTGAAGCCGAACACCGTCGTGCGGCTGAACGCCGGCACGTATCACGTCGTCTCCGAATACGGCGACGTCAATGCTGTGGTACGGGCTGATATCCAGGTGGAGGCCGGCAAACTTACCCAGGCCGTGCTGCAGCATCGTGCAGCGCAGATCACCTTGAAACTTGTATCGCAGCCAGGGGGCGAGGCCATAGCCGACACCGCCTGGTCGGTGCTGACGGCGGCGGGCGACGTTGTCAACGAAAGCGTCAGCGCCTTTTCGACCATGGTGCTGGCAGAGGGCGAATATCTCGCCGTCGCGCGCAACAAGAACAAGATCTATCAGCGGTCCTTCACCGTCAAGGCAGGCGGCAATACCGAGGTCGAAGTGCTGATGCGCGATGCGGCGCAAGTCGCCGGTACCTCGAACCAGCAGAATTGAACTCTGCCGGTCTGCTTGAATTTTACATCGCCTACAGTCTTCAGCCGTGCTCTTCCGGAAAAGGACCAGCCGACAGCGCCTGCGGATGGCAAGCGCTGCCGGCTTGACGGTCAGGCGGCAGCAGCCCTCTTCGCCTCGATCCGACGCAGCAGGTCCGGAGGAGTTGCCTCAAGGCTGAGCGAAGCGATGGCCTCTTCGAGCTTCATCGACGTCTGGGCCTGAGATCCGAGCCGGCGGATGTTGACAGAGCGTTCCTCCGCCTCCTTTTTGCCGCAGACGATGATGACCGGCACCTTGGTGACTGAATGCTCGCGGATCTTGTAATTGATCTTCTCGTTGCGGAAATCGGTTTCCACCACCAGCCCGGCATCGCGTAGCGCTTCGGCCACTTCGCGGCCATAGTCGTCCGCGTCCGAGGTAATGGTCGCCACGACGACCTGCATCGGCGCGAACCAGAGCGGCATATGCCCGGCGAAGTTCTCGATCAGGATGCCGAGGAACCGTTCCATCGAGCCGCAGATGGCGCGATGGATCATCACCGGCTGCCGCTTTTCCGAGTTCTGGTCGATATAGAAGGCGCCGAACCGTTCCGGCAGGTTGAAGTCCACCTGCGTCGTGCCGCACTGCCATTCGCGGCCGATGGCGTCCTTCAGTGTATATTCGAACTTGGGGCCGTAGAACGCACCTTCGCCCGGCAGGATGCCGGTCTTAATGCGCCCGCCGGACTGCGCCTCGATCGTCTTCAAGACGTCCGTCATGACGCTCTCTGCGCGGTCCCACAGTTCGTCGGAGCCGACGCGCTTTTCCGGCCGTGTGGAGAGTTTCACCACGACTTCCTTGAACCCGAAATCCTCATAGACGGAAAGGATCAGATCATTGATGCGCAGGCACTCGGCGGCCATCTGCTCTTCGGTGCAGAAGACATGCGCATCGTCTTGGGTGAAGCCGCGAACGCGCATCAATCCGTGAAGCGCGCCGGATGCTTCGTAACGATGGACAAGGCCGAATTCTGCAAGCCGTATAGGCAGTTCGCGGTAGGACTTGAGACCGTGCTTGAAGATCTGCACGTGGCCCGGGCAGTTCATCGGCTTCAGCGCGAAGACGCGGTTGTCCGCTTCCTTGTCGTCCGGATGGGTGAAGGCATAGGCCGATTTTACGGCGAACATGTTTTCCTGGTACCAGCCCCAGTGACCCGAGGTTTCCCAAAGCGAGGCATCGAGGACCTGCGGCGCGTTGACTTCCTCATAGGTGCCGGAAAGCCGGCGGCGCATATAGGCCGTCAGCGTCTGGAACATACGCCAGCCCTTGCCGTGCCAGAAGACGACGCCCGGTCCCTCTTCCTGAAAATGGTAGAGATCCATTTCCCGGCCGAGCTTGCGGTGGTCGCGCTTTTCCGCTTCGGACAGCACATGCAGATATTGATCGAGCTCTTCCTGGCTGGCCCAGGCTGTCCCGTAGATGCGGGTCAGCATCGCGTTGTTGGAATCGCCGCGCCAGTAGGCGCCCGCCACCTTCATCAACTTGAACGCAGTGCCGATCTGGCCAGTTGAGGCCATGTGCGGTCCGCGGCAGAGGTCGAACCACTTGCCCTGGCGATAGATCTTGAGGTCCTGGTCTTCCGGGATCGCGTCGACGAGCTCGACCTTGTAGCCCTCGCCCATATCGGCAAAGACGTTGCGGGCCTTCTCGCGTGGCCAGACTTCCTTGGTGAAGGCATCGTTGCGCGCGATGATCTCCTTCATCTTCGCCTCGATCTTCGGCAGATCATCGGGTGTGAAGGGCCAATCCTCGCGCGTATCCGGGTGAACACGCTTGAAGTCGTAGTAGAATCCGTTCTCGATCACCGGGCCGATGGTGACCTGCGTTCCCGGCCAGAGTTCCTGCACGGCTTCCGCCATCACGTGCGCCGCGTCGTGGCGGATCAGTTCCAGCGCGCGGGGATCGGTGCGGGTCACGATTTCGATCGCGCCGCCCGTCACCGGATCGGCAAGGTCCTGCAAGGTGCCGTTGATGGCAACCGCGACCGCCTTCTTGGCGAGGGACTTGGAAATGGATTCCGCAACGTCGCGGCCGGTCGTTCCGGCATCGAAAACGCGGACGGAGCCATCGGGAAATGTAAGGGAAACGGATTGGGACATGTCTTTCTCCTGTCCAGTCCCGCCAACGAATGCGGGTGGTGGCAAATGGCCGGATTGCCCGGCTGCTAACGGGCGCGGTGATAGTGTGTTTCGCCGATTTAGTAAAGGCGGCCGGCGGGTCAGGCGACCATTTCTGCGAGGCGGGCGACGGTGTTGGCATTGCGGCTCGTGCCTATGCCGAGCTTCTTCGTCGTCATCGCGGAGAGAAGCCTCGTCTCGCTCGCCTTTCCGCCGAAATCGACCCAGAGATTGCCGTCGATGACCGCTATCTGTTCTCTGTCTCTATGTCGTTCGAGCAAGTTCTTGATGCTTTCATCGAGCGGGCTGCGCATGATCCGCACTCCGACTTCGGAACCGTCCCTTCCGGGAAACGGATTGGCCGCGGCAAGCCTGAGCCAGTCTTCCCGCGAGCGCACCAGGATGTCGACATGCTTGCCGAAGCGGTTGGCGAAAGCGGTTTCCAGCACCGCTTCGATATCGGAAACGGACGACTGAGCCGCTTCAAAAACGAGGTTGCCGGTGGAGACCAGTGTACGGCAATCCGTATAGCCGATGTCTTCGGCCATCCTGCGCAGGTCAGCCATGACGACCCGCCTGCCGGCCCCGAGAACGATGCTGTGAAGCAGTGCGACGTAGATCATTGCTGCAGCGATGCCTTGCGCGAAGACCCTCGCCAATAGCGCCAGGGCGTCCACCAGTGCAGGCGCTGGTCAAGGAGCTCGGGCACCGGATCCAGTCCGCCGCTTCCGCCCGGCCCGCAACGGGCGACGCGGAACAAGGTAAGCCATCCTCCCGGCCACAATCCGTGGCGCGCGATCGCTTCGTAGCCATATTCCGAACAGGTCGGGATATGGCGGCAGGAATTGCCGATGAAACCGGACAGCGTCAGCTGGTACAGGCGGATCAGCCCCATGCCGAGAAGTCTGCCCGGCGTCTTGCGAAACGGGCCCGTCCAGTTGCGGGAGCGGCGCGATCGTTGCTGTGGCTGGGGATGTCGGCAATCCGGACTGTCGCACATGGTCAGATGGCGGCCGCCTCGGACCGTTCCTTCACTTCGATCTGATTGATCGCGTCGACCACGGCTTCAAAAGTCAGCATCGTGGAAGCATGGCGGGCTTTGTAATCCTTGACCGGCTTCAGGTAGCGCATGTCCTCGAAGCGGCCCTCGGGACCCTCGCCGCCCTCCTTCAACATGGCAAGCATGTCCTCGCGAGCCTTGCGGATCTCATCGGCCGTCGCGCCGATGACGTGCCGTGCCATGATCGATGACGATGCCTGCCCCAGCGCGCAGGCCCGGACTTCATGCGCAAAGTCCGTGACTGTGCCGTGATCCAGTTTCAGATAGACCCGCACCTTGGAGCCGCAGAGCTTGGAATGTTTTTCCGAACTTGCATCCGCATCCGGCATGCTGCCAGCATGCGTGATGTTGCCGGCGAATTCGAGAATCTTGCTGCTGTAGATTTCGTCCATTTCAGGCTCGCTTGTAAGGCCATCGCCATTTTGAACACATTGTCTCGCTCGCCGCGGACTACCATAAAGGGGCTTGTGCCACTATATGTGGTTTTCGCAAGGCGTCATCAAGGAAGGATGTTTTCACGAAATCCATCCGAAATGGGAATAGCATGCCTTGTCAAAACCACTGCTAACGATCAGATAGCACCAGATTGCATAAAAATCAGTCGTGATGCCCTCACACTGTTCAGTCTTTGAATAAAGCCAGTCGGATGCGGCCTTGAACCGCATCGGGAGACGATAGATGGATGCCATAGTGAAGAATTTCCCGGCCTCGAAAGAGAAGCTGGTCCGCCCATCCCAGCAGGAAGCTGAGGAAGCTGTACGGGTTTTGCTTCGTTGGGCAGGCGACGATCCAGCGCGCGAAGGCCTGATCGACACGCCGAAGCGGGTCGCTGCCGCCTATCGCGAGCTGTTCGGTGGCTACGAACAGTCGGCGGAGGAAGTTCTGGGCCGCACCTTCGAGGAGGTTTCCGGTTACGACGACATCGTGCTCGTGCGCGATATTCCGTTCTTCTCCCACTGCGAACACCACATGCTGCCGATCAAGGGCAAGGCGCATGTCGGCTATCTGCCGAACGGCCGAGTCCTTGGCCTTTCGAAGATTGCGCGGGTGGTGGAGATCTTTGGCCGGCGCCTGCAGACGCAGGAAAATCTCACTGCTCAGATCGCGCATGCGATCGAGGAGACCCTGAAGCCTCGCGGCGTTGCCGTGATGATCGAGGCGGAGCATATGTGCATGGAAATGCGCGGCGTGCAGAAACAGGGTTCGCAAACGATCACGACAACCTTCACCGGCGAGATCAAGACCAACGCCGCCGAGCAGGCGAGATTCTTCACGTTCGTCCGCAACCGCTGACAGGCCGCCCAGACCCCTATGTCGATCTCTTTTGAAAAACCTTCGGCAGACAAGGCCGAAATCGAGGGTCCAGGTGCCTTTACACCGCGATTCGACGGCAATGGCCTCGTCACCGCAGTCGTGACCGATACCCGCGACGGCGAACTGCTGATGGTCGCCCACATGAACGCGGAGGCCCTGGCGCTGACCATCGAGACCGGCATCGCTCATTACTACAGCCGTTCGCGCGGCAGGATCTGGAAGAAAGGCGAGACATCCGGTAATCTCCAGACGGTGCACGAGCTCAGAACCGATTGCGATCAGGATGCCGTCTGGCTGAAGGTTTCAGTCGCCGGACATGACGCGGCATGCCACACAGGTCGTCGCTCCTGTTTCTATCGGACGGTAAGAAAAAGTGACAGCAGCGCTGTCCTTGAAATCGCCGACGACTTGCGCCATTTCGATCCGGAAGCCGTCTATTCGGACGGGGGAACCAAATAAGCAACTGCCTCGTTTTTCGACACAGAAAAGTCGGGTAAACGATTTCGAAACCTGTCCGCGCGCTATAATCGCCAGACCGGGGGTTGTTCAGCTTGGAGGGTTTTAGTCGATGCTGAACTGGAGTTGGAGTCGTCACGATCCGCAAGCTGCGCCTGCCGAAGGCGGCGGCGCGCAGACGATGGAGCCACCACGTCCCCCGATCATCGAGCCTCCTCCAAAAGCAAAGCTTGCGCTCGCCCTTGGCGGAGGCGCTGCCCGTGGCTGGGCTCATATCGGCGTATTGCGCGCGCTGGACGAAACCGGCATCGAAGTCGGAATGATTGCCGGCACATCGATCGGTGCCCTCGTAGGGGGCTGTTATCTGGCTGGCAAGCTCGACGAATTGGAAACCTTTGCCCGTTCGCTCACCATGCGACGTATTGCGGGCCTGCTGGATTTGACGATCGGCGGCGGCGGCCTCTTGGGCGGTATGCGGCTGACGAAGCGGATGCAGGAGCATCTTGAAGGTCTCGCGATCGAAGATCTCGATCGCCCGTTTGTATCGGTGGCGACAGAACTCCATACGGGCCACGAAGTTTGGATTTCCAGCGGATCGCTGATTACCGGCCTGCGGGCCTCATATGCACTCCCTGGCATTTTTGAGCCAGTGAAATGCAACAACCGGACGCTGGTCGACGGCGCTCTCGTAAATCCCGTCCCGACCTCCGTCTGCCGAGCCTACGAGCAGCCGCTCGTGGTCGCTGTCAACCTGAACTACGAAATCTTCGGCCGGTCTGCGGTGGTCAAGCACAGCGCCAGCGTCCAGCCCGTTGATGACGAGCGAAAGAAGGACGGCGTGCGGGTCGGAGTTACCGGTACGATGGTTCAGGCGTTCAACATCATTCAGGAACGGATTTCGCGCGCAAGGCTCGCCGGTGATCCGCCCGATCTCGCATTGCATCCTCGCCTCGCCGATATAGGGCTCTCCGAATTTCATCGCGCTGGCGAGGCGATCGATCGTGGCTATGCCGAGACGATGGCGCAGATTTCTGCGCTCAAACGGATGCAGGAAGTGTTTGCCCGCTAGGAGGAGAAGTGACCTCGCCCGGCGGCGGGGCCACGAAGGTAAGATCAACCTGCGATGTAGGCCTTGATCTGTTCAGCCTCCAGCTCGATCTCCCGGATGCGCGACTTGACGACGTCCCCGATCGAAATGATGCCGACGAGTTTCCCGTCCTTTTCGACTGGCACGTGACGGAAGCGTCCGCCAGTCATGATACCCATCAATTCGTCAACGGTCGTTTCCTCCTTGCACCGATGCACGTTGGTGGTCATGGAGGATTTGATCGGTTGGTCGAGCACGCCGGGACCCTTGGTTGCGATCGAGCGTACGAGGTCGCGTTCGGTGAAGATGCCGGCAATCCGGCCCTCCATGCCAATGACCACCACCGCGCCGATCTTCTTTTCGTGCAGCATGCCTGCGACGTCCAGTAGTGTCCGATCCGGGCTCACCGTTACGACATCGTGACCTTTTGCATCGAGCATGTTCTTGACGACTATTGCCATGGCTCTCTCCTCGTAAACCAGAATGGCTGAGACGCCGCCCTCCCCCAAGGATCGGCGCAGATGCGCAGTGAAGACTCCCTGCCTGCGGCGAATTTTAGAGCTAAGTCAAAAACATATCAAGGTTGTGTGATCGGCACACGGCTCGGAGGAACGGGATCGAACAATCCGAAGAGCAGGAAGCCGAACAGGAAGCCGCCGATATGGGCGTCCCAGGCAATCGGCCCCAGATCTGCGCCGAACAATTGCACTCCAAAGGCGATGAGAAGATTGCCGGCGAACCACATTGCGGTAAAGATCACGACGGTCCGGTTTCTGAAGGAGCCGAGGATTGATTGCCGCGGGTAGAGATGGCCGTGGGTCCTGTCGTAGCCGCGGTCGCCTGGAAAAGCGAACCGGCATGCAGCCCCCATGAGCGCTGAAACGACGCCCGATGCTCCGATCAGAAGGGTTTCGTTGTTCCAGTTGAGCAGGGCATGAAAAAAGGCCGCCGCCACGGCTGAGAGAATCCAGAAGGCCACATATCGGAAGGTCCCGATGCGCCTGACGACCGGAGCCCCGAACGCCATGAGCCAAAGCGCATTGAAGAGGATATGTTCAACGCCGCCGTGGAGGAGCGAATAGGTTACCGGCGACCATAACCAGGCGAGATCCTGGTCCCCCAAAGGGATACCGTAACGTAGCGGGATGAAGGCCAACGTGAAGATGAACTCGGCCCGCGCTGCGTCGTCCAGCAGATATTCCTGAATAACATAGAGTCCGGCAAGCAGGGCCAATGTCACCACCAGACTTTGCGGCAGGTTGAAGATTGGCGGCGAACCTTCGCTCGGCTCCCGCCGTTCCTCCGCCATGTCCGGCTCGTCGCTCATTCCTGTCCTCTTGCTTTCAAACCAGCGATGCAAATCCCCTGTCAGCCTTATAGGAGCGGCATGCCGAAGGAAAGCATTCCGGGGTTGATGGAATCGGCACCATCGAGGTTGATGGTTCCTTAACCGTAATGGCTGCGCCGTGGCATGAAATTCGCTCCGTGAAGGATGAAGGTCGTGCATGAGGCGCGATTTGTCTCGAAATGCGACAGGTAATGGCGGATGCGTAACCAGGCAACCCGAGCGGTCTTTGACTACTGGATCAACCTAAAGGGTGATCGCGCTGCTCCGTTGCGGACCGAAATCGATCCAACGGCGCTGCGCCACCTGCTTCCTCACCTTTTCATCGCAGCGATGGATGAACGGGGCGTGCTGGCCTTCCGGCTGGCCGGAACGCGGATCTGTGACCTCTTCGGTTACGAGTTGCGCAGCATGGCCTTTGACCAGGTCTGGTTCGAAGCCGAGCAGCCGCTGCACATCGCTCAAAACGTCATTCGGCACGAACAGCCGGCTCTGGTCGATCTCGTCGCCGTGACCGCCGACGCCCGCCAGGCCTATGAAATGCTTCTCCTGCCGCTCCGCTCGACCGACGGCATGGAGAGCGATCGCCTTTTCGGATCGCTCCTGCCGCGCGGCGCTCCTTTCCCGGCGATTGCCCTCCCGGTCGACGGACTGGAGATGGAAAGCTGGACCTTCCTCACGGGTGGGGCTTCGCATTTCGGCGTACCGGTCACTGTCGATCACCAGGGTCCGCTCACCGGGCTTCGGCAGCCGGCTTCGGACTTGCCTATTCGAGATCGTAAGTTCTGACGCTCTCTCGCATTCGCCTCTCGGATAAAAGATTCTGTTAACCGCGGTGCGCTATCAATCTCAGGTACACTCTCGACGAGAAAAGCTCTTTCAGATGTATTCATTTCAGTCGGCCCCGCCCCCAGCCAAACAGGCCGTTCCCGCCCAGCGGACGTTTCAGCGCGTGTCGGTCAATGTCGCGGGGCGACTGATGCTGGCGACGCATGAGGAATTTCCCTGCAGCGTCGTGGATATGTCCCCGGGCGACGTAACCTTTGCCTGTTTTGGTCGGCCTCTCGTGGGTGAGCGCGTGATCGCCTATCTCGACCATATCGGCCGACTGGAAGGCACTGTCCTCAGCGTGTCGGACGACGGTTTTGCGATGTCGATCAACGCTACCGACCGCAAGCGCGAAAAACTTGCCGCCCAGCTCACCTGGATCGCCAACAAGCACGAACTCGGTTTGCCGGAAGATCGCCGCCATGATCGTCTGGCACCGCGCAACACCCGTGCCGAAATCACGCTCGATGACGGTCGCCGTTATGACTGCCGCATCATGGACCTTTCGCTCTCGGGCGCGGCGGTCGACGTCGAGGTTCGTCCGTCGATCGGCACGCCCGTTCGCCTCGGGAGCATGCGCGGCCGTGTCGTCCGTCATTTCATGGAAGGCGTCGCGATCGAATTCAATTCGGTCCAGTCCCGCGAAGCGCTAACCGAATTTCTTTGAGCCGCAGGGCGCTTTTCTACCTTCCAATCCCGCACTAAGAGCCGTCCCCCGTTCGCCAACAGCGGCGACAATGGCGCGATGCGGGATCGTTTCCCCCTCGCCATCTGCTCCTCATCAAAAAATGTGCCCTTTTGGCACTTTTTTTCTGAGGCCTATGGCCCCGGATTTGGGAGTTCGAAGCTCTTCCGGCTCGTCCATCGGTGAGACCGCCGGAGTTCTTTGGTTAATTTAACCGTTCCCGCGCTTCACTCGGTCCGGCGGGTGATGACCCTCAATCCCCTCGAAAAGCCTTTTCGGTCAAAGAACTTATCCCACGACGCCGATTGTCGCGGCAATGCTCCGCATTAAGCCCTCTCACCAGTTGCTCGCCGGAATAGTTAGAATTTGAATCAAATTCGAGCAGCATTTTAGGCGAAATCGATTCAAATAAGCGTTTGATTTTACTTCGGTATTTTGCCGTCGATCAAACCCTCTGTGTCAGTGTTCTTCCCACAACGGGGAGACATAAAAATGAAATTCAGCAAGGGACTGGGCCTCGCCGCCATCACCGCATTCGCAGCAATCTTTACCGCCGGCAGCAGCCACGCAATTTCCGCCGGCTCCATGCGCGTCATCAGTCAGGCCAATCCGCCGGTTGGCCACTATGAATTTTGCAAGACCTATGCGAGCGAATGTGAGGCCACCTACCAGGATGCCGGTCCTCTCACGCTCACTGAGGACAAGTGGAAGACCATCCTGGACGTCAATTACACCGTCAACTCCTCGATCACGCCGATGACTGACCAGGACATCTACGGGGTCGAGGAACGCTGGGCCTATCCCCGTACCGTCGGCGACTGCGAAGATTTTGTTCTGCTGAAGCGCAAGATGCTGATCAAAAAGGGCGTCGATCCCTCCGACCTGCTGATCACCGTGGTGCTTCAGCCGAACGGCGAAGGACATGCGGTCCTTACGGTCCGTACCGACCACGGCGATTTCGTGCTCGACAACATGCGCAACAAGGTCATGCTCTGGTCCGACACGGAATATACCTTTCTGAAGCGCCAGGCTTCCGACGATCCGTCCCGCTGGGTCAAGCTTCAGGATGGACGCACTACGGCGGTGGGCTCGGTCGGCCAATAATATCGAGTGCGAAAAAGCGCCTTAGGGAAGATCGCTGCACATCTGAAGGCGCTCGCCGAACGGGTCGTGGAAGCTCGCAAACACCACATGACCGTCGAAGACGACCGGTTCCCCGCAGGCGATGCCGCGGCATCGCAAATCGTCAACTGCGGCGTAACAGTTTTCACGTTGAGAACCACCGTCGTCCCCCGCCGATGGCTCCAAATCCGACGCTGCCGGCGTCACGGCCATATTGCCGCCCGGTCCTCGTGTGGAAAATTCCAGCCAACCTTCCTCCGGAAGGTCGCATAGAGGCTCCCCCCGCCCAAGTGTCTCCCCGCAGAAGAGCCGCGCCCTGCCGAGATCGGTAACGGAAATCGAGACGACATTGATTCCGCAAAAACAGCTGCACCTGTTCCTCCCTGCCGGCGCCGACCAGCCGTTAACGCCACATTAAGGATGAAATTCCAGACTGACGCGCAATCGCCGGACCGCGTTCCGTATCCCTGGTCTCCGTCTCATTCCGGTGCATGGCGAATTTCTTTCGTGAACATGGAGCGCACGTCATGGCAGGTTCAGCCCCCGATGCTACGACTGAAGAAATGCCGCTGATCTCGAACCGGTTTCTCTACCGCTTGACGGCAATCGTCGCGCTCCTCGCTGCTTTGACATTGGCGGTCAGCATTGGCGGCCGCTGGTTCGGCGAAAGGATCGCGCTTGCTGGTCACACCGATAGTACCGAGGAGTTCCTGATCCAGATCGGTCAGGACAAACTCCGTCTTCCTGCCAATATGATCCGCTTCCGCGACCAGCGCCGCAACGGCGTGACCGAGCGTGTCGACATCTACTTCACCTGGCCGGAACAGCAAGGTTACAGTTCCGCGCTGCGCGCCCGCTTCGATGACATTGCCCAGTCTTCAAATTTGATTTTCCTGCAGATTTCACAAAGCACCATGTCGCGCGACATGTCCGGCCGCTTGGAGCCAATCTATTCGAAGCTCTTCGACGGAGATCCGCAGCCTGCGAAGTTCGGGTTGACCATCCACCGGCTGCGGTCTGATTCCGGCTATGGAAAGGAAATCATCCTGTCGGCGCAGCGCCCCGATTCGCCTGACTACGTGGTCCGCTGCCTCCTGCCTGGCGCCGGCGAGCAGCCAACCAGCGGAGACTGTCAGCGGGATATCCACATCGGCCAGGATCTAACGGTCCTTTATCGCTTCTCCAGCGTGCTTTTGAAGGATTGGCAACATATTGATGCCGCAGTTCGGCTTTTTGTCGAAAACCGGCTGGCGAAATAGCCGCCACGGACGGACGGGTTGATGTCTAAAATGCAGCACATCGAGGCAAGCTGCTGTTCATCATAAACCTCTTGGTAACGCTGTTCTCCTAGAGTGTCGGCAACGGCTGCGACGGGGGAGCGTCCGGACGTGGCAAAGTTGATGCAAGCGATGAGTGCGGCAGTGTCGAAAGCAATGTTTTCAGCATCCTTCCCCAAGGATGGCGTTACGGTTCCGGGACGGGTTCTCGGATATTTATTCACCTTGGTCCTGGCGGTTTCGATCCTTGCGGCGCCTGCAGAGGCGGCCCCGAAATATGCCGGCATCGTCGTCGACGCAAAGACCGGCAAGGTTCTCTATGGCGAGGATCCCGATGGTCTTCGCTATCCCGCCTCGCTGACCAAGATGATGACGCTTTATCTGACCTTTGAAGCGCTCGAAGCCGGCCGTATCAGCCTCGACTCGAGCGTGCCGGTCTCGACCAACGCAGCCGCAGAGCCTCCCTCCAAGCTTGGCGTCCGCGCCGGTGGCTCCGTGACGGTAGACCAGGCTATCCGGGCTCTTGTGACACGCTCGGCAAACGACATAGCAACAGCGCTCGGCGAATTCCTTGGCGGATCCGAAGACCGGTTTGCTCAGATGATGACCAGCAAGGCGCGCGCACTCGGCATGACGCGGACGACCTACCGCAATGCTCATGGCCTGCCCAATACGGCCCAGATGACGACCGCGCGCGACCAGGCCCGCCTCGGCATGGCCCTCCGTCAGCACTTTCCGCAATATTACGGCTACTTCTCGATCCGCACGTTTAATTTCGGCAAGCAGGTGATCGGCAATCACAACCGCCTCGTTGGTAATGTGAGAGGTGTCGACGGCATCAAGACCGGCTACACTCGCGCCGCCGGCAGCAATCTCGCGACATCCGCCCAGCTTGACGGACGTTCGATCGTCGCGGTGGTTCTCGGTGGCCGCTCGAGCGCTGCCCGTGACGCAACCATGCGCCAACTGGTTGCCGAATACCTGCCGAAGGCTTCCCGCGGCGGCAATTCGAACCTGATCGCCCAGGCCGCTCCCATTGCGCCGACGCCGGCGGCTCCTGTCAAGTCGACGCCGGCTGCAGCTCCGTCCGATGCGCGTCAGATGGCTGCCCTCGACCTGCCGAACAGCGGTCCGAAGCCGGGCGCTCGTTATAACGAACAGCCCACAGCCGCTTCGCCGTCTGCCGTTGCCTATGCGGCGGAACCGGCCGAGAAGAAAGTCATCACCCAGGCCATGAATACCGCAATGGCGAGCGCCGCAGCCGTACCCACTCCGGCCCCGGAATTCATTCCGGAGCGCAAGGAAGAGGTCGCCCTGCTCCGGTCGCCAAAGCCGAACGTCGATGAAGTTACGACCTCGTCGACCAAGGCTTCCGTGAAGGAAAGCCAGTCCTCCGGGCCGAGCGGTTGGGTTATCCAGATTGGCGCTTCGCCCAATCAGAAGATGGCTCAGGATCTCCTGCAGAATGCGCAGGATAAAGGCGGCAAGGTATTGCGTTCCGCCAAACCTTTCACTGTCGCCCACAGCAACAACGGCGAACAGATCTACCGAGCCCGCTTCGGCGGCTTCGATGACCAGAAGAAGGCCGTCGATGCCTGCAACGTACTGAAGAAGAAGGGCATCAGCTGCTGGGCGTCGCTCCAGTGAGCGGCGGCTACCGAAAAAGGAAAGTGGCCGCGCCGAGATATCGGCGCGGTGGAATCTCGAAAAGTAATGCGTAAACGGGGTTTCCGATGGGAATGAATGAAAACAGCGCGGAGTTTGTCTTCAAGCCCGCATCCAAGACCAAAGCAAGGGGCGTCGCCCTCAACCCTCTCCACGAAGCCGCCATGCGGCTGGCAGGCGTCGGCCTGAGCCGCTCCAAGGAAAAGACCCGCGATCTGGTTGCGATGTTATTGAGCCACGGCGCCCGCGCCTGGCGTCACTCTCAACCGGAAGCCAATATCCATCTTCATATCGGCATGCGGTCCGGCCGGGCGCCGATCCGCCTCAAGATCCGTTGATTTAGAGCAGTCCGAGTTCGGCGAGTTCCCGCCGAAGGTCTTCAGGAAGCGCCGCGACGCCCTCGCCCAATCCACCGAGGTCACGCGGCGCTTCTTCTGCTTTTAGATAGCGCCAGCCCTGGAATGGGCGTTTCGGCTGCGGCGCGGTCTCAATCACTTCCGGGCCGAGAACCAGGTGACAGCGCTGGATGCCGTCGCCGCCGGTAAACGTCTCTATCCCCAGAAGCTTCTGCCGGGCCGCCACCTGCCCCTTGATCACCCAATAGAGCGAACCGTCCTCCAGAAGCTCCTCGACGCGCTTCGGTACCATTCGCGTGGTGTGGACGCTGTGCGGTTCGAGCCCGGCCGCGATCGCATTGAGCGAACGCTCCGCTACCCAGTCCCGAAGGTCCTGGATCGAATCCGCGCCGACGCAGAGTTTGATGAGATGAAGAGCCATGGTTCCGTTGAAAACCCATCCGGGCACCGGGTCAAGCGTTTGCTCGATCACTCCACAGCGGCGAAACGGCTCAGCACTCCACCACGTTGACGGCGAGGCCGCCTGTCGACGTCTCTTTATATTTTTCGCTCATGTCGTTTCCGGTCTGGCGCATCGTCTCGATACAGGCATCGAGCGGCACGAAATGGGTGCCGTCGCCCTTGATTGCCAGCGATGCGGCGGTAACGGCCTTTACCGCTCCCAGAGCGTTGCGCTCGATGCAGGGAACCTGGACGAGGCCCGCAACGGGATCGCATGTCATGCCGAGATGATGTTCGAGGGCGATTTCCGCGGCGTTTTCGATCTGCTCCGGCGATCCGCCCATGACGGCGGCAAGCCCTGCCGCGGCCATGGCTGCGGCAGATCCCACCTCGCCCTGACAGCCGACCTCGGCGCCCGAGATCGAGGCATTGTGCTTGATGATGCCGCCGACGGCCGCCGCCGTCAGCAGGAAATTGCGGATATCCTCCTGCGTCGCATCCTCGTGGAAATGCAGATAATATCTAACCGCCGCCGGGATGACGCCCGCGGCGCCGTTCGTGGGTGCCGTGACGACGCGGCCACCGCCGGCATTCTCCTCGTTGACGGCCATGGCATAGACGCTCAGCCAATCGTTCGCGAGCACCGGATTCAGCCGGTTGCTGCGCCATTCTTCGTTCAGCTTGTCGTGGATGGCGCGTGCCCGCCGCTTCACCTTCAATCCGCCGGGCATGATGCCGTCGACCTTGAGGCCGCGGTCGATGCAACTGCTCATCGCATTCCATATGCCATCGAGGCCGGCGTCGAGCTCAGCCGCGCTCATCTTGGTCTCTTCATTGGCTCGCTTCATCTGAGCGATCGTCAGGCCCGAGCCGCGCGCCATGTCGAGCATCTGTTTTGCCGTGGAGAAGGGATAGGGGACACGGGCATCACTGGACGCCTTCTTAGAGGTCCGCATCGCTTCCAGTTCGGTGTCGGTCACCACGAAGCCACCGCCGATCGAATAATAGATGCGCTTGAGGAGCAGGCGCCCGTCCCGATCGAAAGCCGAAAAGCTCATGCCGTTGGCGTGGCCGGGCAACGGCTGCTTCTTGTCGAAGATCAGGTCAGTCTTTGGCTGGAACTCGTAGGCCGGATGATCTGGCGGCGTCACGCGACCGGTCCGTTCGACCTCGGCGATGATCTCGTCCATGCGGTCCGGATCCACGCTCGCCGGCTCTTCGCCCATCAGCCCGAGGATCACCGCCCTGCCCGTTCCGTGACCAATTCCGGTAAAAGCCAGCGAACCATGCAGACTGACTTTCAGCGCTCCGACATGCGCTCCCATCGGCCTCGGCCAATCGTTGGAAAGGATAAGAGCGAGGAAACGGTTTGCGGCCGACATCGGCCCCATCGTATGCGAGCTGGATGGGCCGATACCGATCTTGAAGACGTCGAATACAGAAAGAAACATGGCGATCCCGGCACTGATACGGTTATGGCCCGAGTCTATGTCAGGCGTGGCGGCTTCTTCGGCGACTGCCCGACATCCCTTTTGACGGCCGCGACATAGCACAAATAGAAACGGCGTGGTTTGAATACCACGCCGAGTGAATGGAAAATCGGATTTATGGGCGAAAGATCAGATAGCGCCGAACAGGTAGGCAAGAGCCAAAGCGCCCGCAAACCCCGCCAGCGCCTTGATGGTCACGCCCCAGCAGGATTTCTCTACAGTTTCTTCCATTTGGTCTCCGTTGGATTGCCGCATTTTAAAGTCCTCAGCGGACCGTCATGGCTAATCGTTTATTAAACTCCGCCCGCTTTCGCAATAAGGAAGATGGCGGAAAAATGGCGCCGGTCACAGCTTTATCGGAATTAACCCACAGAACCTTCCCAGGTTCCGCCGCTCTTGCCGATAGGCCGGAAACAACGCATGACGGAAACATGGACTGATTCCCCATCCGGTGAGCACCATGACGACAGCTGACTACATCGCGCTTGCCCTCTTTGCTCTTCTCTGGGCCCTATATTCCTGGATCACCGCCGGTGCCGGCGCCCGCTTCTTCCCGCGCTCCAGCCTCAATCGCGCCATGGCCGAACGACGCAAACGCTGGATCTACAATTCCTTGCGCCGCGACCTGAAGATGATCGACACTCAGATCATGGCCGGCCTGCAGAATGGCACCGCCTTTTTCGCCTCGACCTCGATCTTCGCGATCGGCGGCTGTTTCGCGCTGCTGGGAGCGACGGATCAGGTCGAAGCCGTATTCGGCAGCCTGCCGCTGGTCGCTTACGGCGGACGCACCGCTTTCGAGGTTAAGGTGGCAGGGCTGACATTCCTGTTCGGCTACGCCTTTTTCAAGTTCGGCTGGTCGTATCGGCTCTTCAACTACTGCACCATCCTGTTCGGCGCGCTGCCGATGATGCACGACACCAACATCGATCGGGCGGCTGCCGAACGTGCCGCCGATCAGGTGGTGCGCATGAACACCATCGCCGCGAAACATTTCAATGCCGGGCTCAGGGCGCTGTTTTTGTCGGTGGGTTATCTCGGTTGGTTTGCCGGGCCCTATATGTTCATGGCGATGACCCTGTTCGTCATCTTCGTGCTCGCTCGTCGCCAATATTTCTCCGAAGCGCGGCTGGCGATCATGGACGAGATCCGCAGTAACTGAGAAAGGCCGTCAGTGACCGTTGCAGAAAATCCCGGCCCCGGGCTGCGCGCACCCCGCATTACGCTTATCGATACGCTGCGCGGCGTCGCTCTCGTCGCCATGGCGACCTATCATTTCAGCTGGGACCTAGAATTTTTCGGCTATCTGGAGCCCGGCACCGCAACGCAAGGGTTCTTCCGCATCTATGCCCGCGTGATCGCGAGCTCCTTCCTGTTCCTGGCCGGCGTCAGTCTCGTTCTTGCGCATTTCCCTCAGATCCGCTGGCGCTCGTTCTGGTACCGTTTTGCTGTCGTTGCCGGGGCGGCATTGGCCATCAGCCTTGCCACACGGATCGCCTTCGCGAATGGATGGATCTATTTCGGCATCCTGCACAATATTGCTCTATCGAGCCTGATCGGTCTTGCCTTCCTACGCTTGCCCGTCCTTTTCACCGCCGGTGCGGTGGTGGCGATCGTCGCCGCAATGATCGTCAACTACGGCCTGATGCCCGGAATACTCGATTCCAGCGCTTTCAACATCCGGTTGCTCGCCTGGCTGGGTTTTGCGGAAATACCGCCGCGCTCGAATGACTACGTGCCGCTGTTTCCCTGGATCGCCGCCTTGCTGGCCGGCATTGCCACGGCACGGCTTGCCGTTTCAAGAAATTGGCTACCGCGCCTTGCCGCACTACAGGCCGCGCCGAACCTTCTTTCGAAAGCCGGCCGGCACAGCCTGGTCGTCTATCTGGTACACCAGCCGCTGCTGATCTCCGCGGTCTATCTGTTCTCGCTGGTGCAGCCCGCGCCGCCACCGGATCCCCGCGTCGGTTATATGCTCAGCTGCGAGACGGCATGCCGCGGCGAAAACAACGATCCCGGTCTCTGCCAGCGCTTCTGCGGTTGCACCGCGCACCGGCTGATCTCACAATCGCTGCTCGTCCCGCTGCAGTCTGGCCAGGTGTCGCCCCAGGATGACCGCGTCCAGTCGCTCGCGCAGCAATGCTCGATCGAGGCGCAATAGCGGTCGAAAGGGTCAATGATCGGTCAGGTCCCGACACCGATTTCGGCGAGCCGCGTCAGGCAGGCTTCTTCCGCATTGTTGAGCTCGTCGAGGGTCTCGTCGATGTCCTTGCGTTTCTGGCGAAGCTCTTCGCGCTTCTCGTCAATGCGCTTCATCATCAGCTTGAGCTGACCAAGTTCGCCCGGCGGCTCCTTGTAGACCTTGATGATCTCTCGGATCTCGGCGATCGTGAAGCCGATCCGGCGCCCGCGCAGGATTTCTTGGAGCAGCCTTCGGTCTGCCGCGCGGAAAAGCCGCGTGCGGCCCCGCCGTTCGGGCTGGAGAAGACCCTCGTCCTCGTAGAAACGAAGCGTGCGGGTAGAAACCCCGAATTCGCGCGTCAGCTCCGTTATGCTATAATATTTGTTCACGATCCCATCCTGCTACTCGTCGGGCGAAAATAATTGACTTTTACGTAACAGTCAATTTTTGCCGCGCTCAGCCGAGCAGCCACAGCGTTGCCAGGCCGAGAAACGAGAAAAAGCCCGTGGTATCGGTGATCGCCGTGACGAAGACTGCCGAGGATACCGCGGGGTCGGCGCCTGCCCGGTCGAGGACCAGCGGAATCATGATGCCGGCCATGGCAGCCGCAAACATGTTGATCAGCATGGCGGTGGCTATCAGCCCGCCGATATTGACGTCGTGGAACCACAGGCCGGCTACAATGCCGACGAGGCAGCCGATTACGACGCCGTTGATGAGCCCCACGCCGGCCTCGCGGCGGGCAACGCGCCAGGCGTTGTGGATGTCGAGATTGCGGGTGGCGAGAGCCCGCACCGTCACGGTCATCGTCTGGGATCCCGCATTTCCCCCCATGCCGGCCACGATCGGCATCAGGATCGCCAGTGCCACCACTTCCTCGATGGTTGCCTCGAAAAGCGAGATGACGGAGGCCGAAATAAAGGCAGTGAAGAGATTGATGAGCAGCCACGGCACGCGGGACCGGGAAGTTTGCGTCACCGAGTCGGAGAGTTCTTCATCGCCGACGCCCGAGAGGCGCATGATGTCTTCTTCCGCCTCCTCCTGGATCACGTCGACCACGTCGTCGATGGTGAGCACGCCGACAAGCCGGCCGTTCTCGTCAACCACCGCTGCCGACAGGAGGTCGTACTGTTCGAAGAGCTGGGCGGCCTCCTCCTGGTCCATGTCGGCGGGAATCGGATAATTCGTCTCCCGCATGATCGTCTCGACCTTCACCTGCCGTTTGGTGCGCAGGATCTTGTCGAGGTCGACGACGCCGAGCAGTTTGAACGTCGGATCGATGACGAAGATCTGCGTGAAGCTCTCCGGCAGGTCCTCCTCGTCGCGCATGTAGTCGATCGTCTGACCCACGGTCCAGAACGGCGGCACGGCGACGAATTCCGTCTGCATGCGCCGGCCGGCCGATTGTTCGGGATAGTCCAGTGCCCTGCGCAGCCTCACCCGTTCGGTAAACGGCAGCTGCGCGAGAATCTCTTCCCGGTCCTCCTGGTTGAGGTCTTCAAGGATGTAGACCGCGTCGTCCGAATCGAGATCGCCGATCGCCGCGGCAATCTGCGCATTCGGCATCTGGTCGACGATCTCCATGCGGATCGCTTCGTCAACCTCGGTCAGTGCGGTCAGGTCGAAGTGATCGCCGAGCAATTTGACGAGTGCAAGGCGCTGGTCCGGCAGTATGGCCTCAAGGAGGTCGCCGAGTTCCGATTCGTGCAGCCGTGCGACGTGCTGGCGCAGGAAAAGTACGTCACGATCGGCGATCGCGGCACCGACCATGGCCAGAAAATCGGCGCGGATGGAGCCGTCCTCGGAATAGATGTCGCCACCTGCTTCGTCGGTCTTGGTGCGCAGGCGGTCATCTTCGCCGATATCGCTCATCTGCCGCCCTCGCTGCTGTAATCGACGTAAGGAGAATGGCGGCTAAAAGCATATTGTCAACAACCGGATAGCTCGATCCGGAGCCACTGCCCCAGCCACTCGTTTTCCTGCTAGAACAAATGGTCGCCCGGGTCCAGTCTGCATGGCAAAAGGATACCGCAAAGGCGCATGCAATGTCGCTCTACCGGCGAGAGGAATTATCATGACCCTTCGTCCCATTCTCAGATATCCGGATCCGGGCCTTTCGAAACCCTGTGCACCGGTCACCGTCTTTGACGATCAGCTCCGAACCCTCGCCCGCGATCTTCTCGACACCATGCGCGCGGCCCCCGGCGTCGGCATAACCGCCGCACATGTCGGGGTGTTGACGCGTCTCGTGGTGTTGGAGCTATCCCGGGAGCTTGGTCCACGCTTCTACGTCAACCCAGAGGTTCTTTCCTTCTCCGCAGAAACCATGCGCCACATGGAAGGCAGTGTCTCCATGCCTGGCGCTACTGATGAGGTCGAGAGGCCGAGAAAAATCCGTTTCCGCTATCAGGATCTCGACGGCACCCGCCACGAGGAGGACGCTGAAGATTTTTACGCCATCTGTATGCAGCACGAAATTGATCAGCTCGACGGTATTTTCTGGCTGAAGCGCCTTTCCCGGCTAAAACGCGACCGCCTCACCCGCAAGTGGGAAAAAGGAACTTAGCCGATAAGCCGAACAAAAACTCCCTTCGGTCGTTTTTCGCTCGCAAGCCATGAGGAGCGACAACGATGAACGGATCTCAAGTAAAAAGTGGGGTTGAACTCGAGCGGAAGGTCGCCGAACGTCTGGCTGGTCTACCGGATGTCGACGCCTCGGCGATAGAACCGCATGCCGAGGGAACGAAGATAGTCCTCGAAGGTTCTGTCGATACCGTGTTTTCAGCCCGCAAAGCGGTGCTGAGCGCGGAAACCGTGGATGGCGTGCATGATGTCGAAAGCCATCTGACCCTGACGGGTAACAAGAATGGCACATCCACGAGCCATTGAGGCTAATCTACCCGGCGCATCGGCTGGTGCGCCGGGTTCCATGTTGAACGGACAGGAGAGCCCCATGCCATCCAAGAGGAAGGCCGATGACATTTCCCGCGAAGAGGATTTTCGCGATTATGACGACCGCAATATCGATGAGGGCTGGCCCTACGACGATGCGGCCGGTGCCGGTGCACGTCCTGTCGACAACGCCGCTTATGGTGATCCGAAGGCCAACTTCGATAGCGGCCGCAATCGCGGATATCGGGTGGACGAGGCTGATTTTGACGGATTGGAGGAACGTGTCGTCGATAGTACCTCCCCAGGTACGGAAGGGCTGGAAGAGTCGGATGATCTCGAAGAACGGGTTACCGATTCAATCGAAAGCCTTGACATCGTGCCTATGGAGGCGGTCGACGTTCATGTGGACGGCGGTGTGGTGACCCTTGAAGGCGTGGTGGACGATGCGGCCACGTCCCGCAAGATCGGCCGTCACATCCAGACAATCGCAGGCGTTCGGCAGGTTGTGAACAATCTCAGGCTCGCGGGTGTCGACAGCCGGATTCCGGATGACGATTAGGCGGTTTCGATCGAGAACTCGGGCGATCCTTTCAGCGTATTGCTGACCGTGCAGATCTCCTCCGCCATATGGGCGATCTCGGCTTTCTGACTGTCCGTCAGGTCCCCGTCAACTTCCAGGCTCACGGCGAAGCGGATGATACGGGAAGGCCCTTCATGGGCTTTCTCGCCGGTCACATGCGCCCTGACCTCGGCGAGCCTATCGAGGATGCCGAGCTTGCTTGCAGCGATCCGCCCGCTCAGGACGAGGCAGGAGGCGAGCGAAGCAAACATCAGGTCCAGCGGATTGAAGCCGGGTTCGGAGGCGCCGGTGACAACCTCCAGCCCGCCCGCCGTCTCGCTTGTCACCTGCGGGTGACCGATACGTCCGAGAACTGCTTTGGCGCCGATCGGCCGGGCCTTGACCTTGATGTCTACCATGCTTGCCCTTTCAGTTTTCGGATACCGTCGGGCCAAAGATGCTTTCGAAAGCTTCTCGCAGGCGCATATCCACATCCGCCATCATCACCGGCAAACCGAGATCGACAAGGCTCGTGACGCCGTAGGTGCTGATTCCGCAGGGCACGATTCCCGTAAAGTGGGAGAGATCGGGGTCAACGTTGAGCGACAGGCCGTGGAAACTGACCCAGCGCCGCAGGCGGATGCCGAGAGCCGCGATCTTGTCTTCGGCCATGCTTCCATCCGGCAACGGCGGCTTTTCCGGTCGCCGCACCCAGACCCCCACCCTGTCCTCGCGCCGCTCTCCGCGCACGTTCATCAGGTCCAGCGTGCGGATCACCACCTCTTCGAGCGCTCCCACATAAGCGCGCACATCCTGTCGGCGCCGCTTGAGGTCGAGCATCACATACGCGACCCGCTGCCCGGGCCCGTGATAGGTATATTCGCCGCCCCGGCCCGTCGCGAAGACGGGAAAGCGATCAGGCTCGATCAGGTCGGCGGAATCGGCGCTTGTACCGGCTGTATAGAGCGGCGGGTGTTCGAGCAGCCAGACAAGCTCGTCGGCACGTCCGTCGGCGATCGCCGCCACCTCGTCCTCCATCTGCCTGATCGCCTCTTCATAGGGCACGAGGCCATCGGAGATGCGCCAGCGCACCGGCGGTGAACCGGGCTGGGGCATCATGGAAAGATCGAGATCGGTGCGGGTCAACATGAAAGTCTTCTTACAATATCGAAGGGATGCGGCAAGCGGGGCTTTTCGGCCGTTTTCATATAGGCATTTCCACAGGCGATTTTTATCCTTCAAAAATCTGTCACGGCGCACTTGTGCACCCCAGATGCTTTTGCTACATGCAGCCCCGCCGGCGCAAATCGGCACCTACCACGATGCGGTCGTGGCGGAATTGGTAGACGCGCAGCGTTGAGGTCGCTGTGTCGCAAGACGTGGAAGTTCGAGTCTTCTCGACCGCACCAAATCAACCCGGCTCCGGCCGGGTTTTTTGTTGTCTGGCCCATGCCTGGCTCATCCCCGGCTTGAACCCTCCGAATGGCTGTGATTGAAGAACTTTCCCTCTTCGAAAGCGTCCGGCATGCCCTCCTCCGCATCTGAAAATCCCGTGAAGGGCATGGCCATCATGGCCGTCTGCATGTTCATCCTGCCGTTGATGGATGCGATCGCCAAATACATGGCGACGTTCGAATCGATGTCTCCGGGACAGGTGACCTTCTATCGGTTCTTGTTCCAGCTCCTCTGTGTATTGCCGCTCGTCTTCTTTACAGGAGCCGCAGTGTTCAGGGCGCAAAGGCCATGGATGAACCTGCTGCGCGGCGTGCTGCACGCTGGTGCCAGCCTGATGTTCTTCGTCGCGGTCAAATACATGCCCCTCGCCGACGTGTTCGCCATCTATTTCGTCGAACCCTTCATGCTCACCATGATGTCGGCGATCTTTTTGGGGGAGAAGGTCGGTTGGCGGCGGTGGCTGGCGATCCTCGTCGGTTTCGGTGGAGCCATGATCGTCATCCAGCCGAGTTACGCGATCTTCGGCTGGACGGCGCTGCTGCCGATAGCCTGCGCCTTTCTCTTTACGCTCTACCTGTTCCTCAACCGTGCGATCGGCGATGCCGATTCGCCGCTCGTCATGCAGACCATGGCGGGCATCGGCGGCACCTTGTTCATGAGCGCGGCGCTGGTGATGGGGAGCGGCATGGGCGCGGCCGATTTCACCCCTTCACTTCCCTCCTCCTGGCTGGGCCTTTTTCTGCTGATTCTGCTCGGCTCCATTTCCGGCTACATGCACCTGCTGGTGGTGCGGGCCTTCCGGCTGGCGCCGCTGTCGCTGCTCGCGCCGTTCCAGTATTTCGAGATCATCTCGGCGACCGTGCTCGGTTATGCCCTATTCGGCGATTTTCCGACCGCGTCCAAATGGCTTGGCATACTGATCATCGTCGCCTCCGGCCTTTTCATCATCTGGCGCGAGCGTTCGAAATCGAAACAGGCCGAAGCTCTTTGAAGGCCTCTTTGAGAAGCGATTAACTCCACTCCTTTTCGAACCTTCAACTTCCGCGCTCTAAGACCCAGATTGGTTTCATGAGGAAACGGAGATGGGGGATGAGCGGGTACCGCTTTTCTTTTCCGGCATGTCTGATCGCCGGGAAATGTCGGATCGATGCCGACGACGTTCTGAGGCTGCGCAGATACACGTTCCCGGAAGGAATCGGTTCGTTTGATGATGCGCTCACTCTTCTTGCGCTGAACGACCATTGTCCCGAGCACAGCCCCGAATGGGTGGCCTATTTTGTCGAGAGCCTGACGATGTTTCTCGTTCACGGCTGCGTGCCGCGCGGTGTCGTTGACGAAGCCAAGGCCGGCTGGCTGATGCGCTCGATCGCTGACGATTGTGTGGTGCGTTCACCCGCCGAGCTGGAGCTTCTCCTTCACGTCATAGAGGTCGCGCCCGAAGCTCCCGAAAGCCTGTCGGCCTTCACATTGGACCAAATCCGTCTCGCCCTGCAGGCAGATGCCCGCGGCGCCTATCATGCCATCCGCCCCGCCTCGCCGGGAATTGCGGCTCACGACCTTGCCTATATCTGGCGGGTGCTGCGCAGCGCAGTGGAGCGCGGCCGGCTGGTGCTCTCGCCGCTCGAGGTGGTGGTGCTGCGCGAGATCGACGGGCTGGCAAGTGCGTCCGCCCATCACCCTGCATGGCGCGAGATGATCGACGCGATCGTAACCCTCGACAGACCGCGCCACGCCCTCCGTTCCGCTCCTTGGCTGGTCACCAACGACGTACATCCGTCTTCCGAGGAACTCGCCGCCTGAGCGCATGCCCTGCGTCGCAATTCCCACGGCCTCGCTCGGATTTTAGCATTTGGCTAAATCCCGCGGAAAACGGATCCCGTTAAGCTGCCTCGGACGACCGGCCAAACCCGAGCCGGCGCCGGAGGTGCCTATGCCGCCCCTTTTATCCGCCACGCTGCTGCTTTCGCTCAATCTCGGCCTTATCTGGCTATTGATGGCGGCGCCGCTCGGCCGCCGCCGGATCGAGTTGCGCCGTTCCATCGCCATCGCTCCCGAACGCCTCTGGCAGGCGGTTAAACCCGGCGGAGAAGCGACAGGCTGGAATCCCGCGATCCTCTGGGTCGAGGCGGACAAAACGCAGACCGGCTGCATCGAGGTCGCCTACACCCACCCCGATCGCCACGGCGATCCGATCCGCAGGATATTCCGGATCGACGATCGCCTCGACCCCGATCATGGCTGCTACGAAAGCCGCGCCCGGGTGCTCGAGGACAGTGCTCTAGACGTGTCCTTCTGGCGGAATTTCGAGGAATACAGATCCGTTTCGGCCACCCCCGGCGGTGCTACGGTCACCTTCGCCGAAACAGACACTTATCGTGGCTTGGCTCTCTACCTGTTTCGCTATTTCATGATTCGACGTACCCTGCAGTCTCTGACCGGATGGCTGGAGGGCGGTCATAAAAAGAGCGGCCTGGCAATCGAGCACCCACTCGTTCAGGTGTGTCTCGCCGTCCTGTCCACGCTGCTGCTCTGGCCGTTCTTCGGCCTCAGCGCGGCGGGCCTGACGATCTCGACCATGCTCACCGTGGTTATCGTGCTCCACGAAATGGGTCATTTGCTTGCCTATCGCGCCTTCGGCCACCAGGGCGCGCGGATAATCTTCGTGCCGCTGCTCGGCGGCCTTGCGATCGGCGGCCGCCCCTATAACAGCCGCTTCGAGGTCGCCACTTGCGCGCTCATGGGGCCGGGCATGTCTGCCTTCCTGGTGCCGGTTTTGGTCTCCGCTTACGAACTCGCCGCCTCAAATTTCCTGCCAGCTCTCGTCCGGGACTTCGCACTCCTTTTCCTCCTCATCCTCGGAGCCTTCAATCTCCTCAATCTGCTGCCTATGTATCGCTTCGACGGCGGTCAGGTTCTGCGCCAGATTTTCACGAGCCGCCGCCTGCTTGTCGCCGGCAGTTTCGGAGTGACCCTGCTGCAGTTGTGGGTCGGCTATAGCATCGGCATGTCGGCAACAGCACTTATCGCCGCACTGGCGGTCTTCACACTCGTCAGCCTCATGGGCTTCAGCGCCGTCAAGCCGCGAAGGAGCCTTGACCCGATGCATCCCGGCGAACGGCTGATGGCGGGACTTGGCCTCTATGCAGCGCTTTTTATCCATGCTTATGCCGTGGTCTTTGCCTGCGATCATCTGTTCGGGTGAAGCGGCGATCCTTGACAATAATGGGCGGAATGGCTCCAAAGGGCGCATGAAGACCGAGAACCCTCCACTGCCGTCTGGCTATTCCGCCGTTCCGCCGGGCAAACTTGCGACCGTCGTCACTTGCCTGGAGATGCTGGCACCGCCGGAAACACCCTCCCGCGGCAACGATTGTTCGCTTGTTGTGGAAGCGTGGCAATCTCCGGACCTTGAAGGCTACCGTTCTCTTTTCCGGGCGGTCGGAGAAGATTGGATGTGGGTCTCACGCCTTGTCATGGAGGATCAAGCGCTTGCTGCAATTCTCCACGACCCGCTTGTCGAGATCTACGTCCTTAAGGACGGCGGACGTCAGATCGGCCTGCTCGAGCTCGACTTTCGCCAGGATGGGGAATGTGAGCTCGTCTTCTTCGGGATCGTCCGCGACGCTATCGGCAAGGGCGCCGGTCGCTTTCTTATGAACCACGCGATCGAAAAGGCCTGGGCTCGCCCGATAAGCCGTTTCTGGCTCCATACCTGCCACTTCGACTCGCCCGCCGCATTACCCTTCTACCGACGCTCGGGTTTCATCCCCTATGCCTTGATGGTCGAAGTTTTCGATGACCCCCGCCTTTGCGGCCAGGCGCCGAAAAACGCCTCGCCGCATGTGCCGCTTTTGGATCGTAGCAGAGCATAGCAATTGCGACGGCAAATGGCTCCTTCCGGCTTGAGCCGATGTGCCGGGCCGTGCGAAGGTCCGCCGAAGATTCTTGAATGCACCAAGGGAGAGAGACATGGATGTCCGCGCCGCCGTTGCCGTAGAGGCTGGAAAACCGCTGGAAGTGATGACCGTGCAGCTCGAAGGCCCGCGGGCCGGCGAGGTTCTGGTGGAGATCAAGGCGACCGGCATCTGCCATACCGATGATTTCACCCTGTCGGGTGCCGATCCCGAAGGCCTCTTCCCGGCAATCCTCGGCCATGAAGGCGCCGGCATCGTCGTTGATGTCGGCCCCGGCGTCACCTCGGTGAAGAAGGGCGATCATGTCATCCCGCTTTATACCCCGGAATGCCGCGAATGCCCGTCCTGTCTGTCGCGCAAGACCAATCTTTGCACGGCGATCCGCTCCACCCAGGGCCAGGGTCTGATGCCGGACGGGACGTCGCGCTTCTCGATCGGCAAGGACAAGATCCACCACTACATGGGCTGCTCGACCTTTGCCAATTACACCGTACTGCCGGAGATCGCGCTTGCTAAAATCAATCCGGACGCTCCCTTCGATAAGGTCTGTTATATCGGCTGCGGCGTGACGACCGGCATCGGCGCGGTCATCAACACGGCCAAGGTGGAGGTCGGATCGACGGCGGTCGTCTTCGGCCTCGGCGGCATCGGTCTGAACGTCATCCAAGGGCTCAGGCTTGCCGGCGCTGACATGATCATCGGCGTCGATTTGAACAACGACAAGAAGGCCTGGGGCGAACGTTTCGGCATGACCCATTTCGTTAACCCCAAGGAGGTCGGCGACGACATCGTCCCTTATCTCGTCAACATGACCAAGCGCGGGGCCGACCAGATCGGCGGCGCCGACTACACCTTCGACTGCACCGGCAATACGAAGGTGATGCGCCAGGCGCTGGAAAGTTCGCATCGCGGCTGGGGCAAGTCAGTCATCATCGGCGTCGCAGGCGCCGGTCAGGAAATTTCGACCCGGCCCTTCCAGCTCGTCACCGGCCGTACCTGGATGGGCACTGCCTTCGGCGGCGCCCGCGGCCGCACCGACGTGCCGAAGATCGTCGACTGGTACATGCAGGGTAAGATCGAGATCGACCCGATGATCACCCACACGATGCCGCTGGAAGACATCAACAAGGGCTTCGAACTGATGCATGGCGGCGAAAGCATCCGAAGCGTCGTGGTTTATTGAGACGCCCGGCTTGTCTTTGGGAACAACGCTTCTATCATCTTGTGTGTTGCAAATGAGGGGACTCCCGAATGTACAAGTTCGAAATCTACAAGGACAAATCTGACGAATTCCGTTTCCGCTTCAAGGCATCGAACGGCCAGACCTTGTTCTCGTCCGAAGGCTATTCGGCAAAGGCTTCGGCCGTTGCCGCCATTGAATCCATCAAGAAGAATGCGCCGGGGGCGACCACGGACGACCAGACCACGGCGATGGCCTGAGGCCTCGTCCTCGCGGTTCGGGCTCGGCCGGCATTGTTCCCCTGCAGAGAATGACGCAGCATGATCTATGTCGACGCCGACGCCTGCCCGGTAAAGCCGGAAATCCTCAAGGTCGCGGAACGTCACGGCCTTGAGGTAACCTTTGTCGCCAATTCCGGCCTTCGTCCTTCCAGGGACCCCATGATTCGAAATGTCATCGTCTCGGGCGCATTCGACGCGGCTGACGACTGGATCGCCGAGCACGCAGATGCCGGCGACATCGTGGTGACCGCCGATGTGCCGCTTGCCGTTCGATGCGTTTCCAGAGGCGCGTTGGTGACAGGCCCGACCGGCCGCCTTTTCGACGAGGCGAACATCGGAATGGCAAGCGCGATGCGCGACCTCGGCGCGCATCTGCGCGAGACCGGCGAAAGCAAGGGCTACAACGCCGCCTTCTCTCCGCGTGACCGATCCAAATTCCTCGAAACGCTGGACAGGCTCTGCCGCCGCTCCAAAAATGAAATGCAATCCGGAAACCGATAATGAAAGTTCTGTCGCAGAACACCGCCTTCGGCGGCATGCAGGGCGTCTTCGCCCATGATTCAGAAGCCTGCCGCTGCGAAATGACCTTCGCGGTCTTCGTGCCGCCGAAAGCGATTCGAGAGCCCTGCCCCGTCCTCTGGTATCTCTCCGGCCTCACCTGCACCCATGCCAACGTCATGGAGAAGGGCGAATACCGGCGGTTGGCTTCGGAGCTGGGCCTCATCATCGTCTGCCCGGATACGAGCCCGCGCGGCAACGACGTGCCGGACGAACTCACCAATTGGCAGATGGGCAAGGGCGCCGGTTTCTACCTGGACGCCACCGAGAAGCCCTGGTCGGAACACTACCGGATGTACACCTACATCACCGAGGAACTGCCTAACTTCGTCAGCCAGCACTTCCGCATGGACATGAGCCGCCAGGGCATTTTCGGTCACTCCATGGGAGGTCACGGCGCCATGACGATTGCGCTCAAAAACCCGGGCCGCTTCAAAAGCTGCTCGGCCTTCGCGCCGATCGTCCAGCCGTCGACGGCCGACTGGTCGGCGCCGGCTTTCGAAAAGTATCTCGGCTCCGACAAATCCAGCTGGCGTCAATACGATGCCTGCGCGTTGGTCGAAGACGGCGCGCGTTTTCCTGAGTTCCTGATCGACCAGGGCAAGGCGGACGGCTTTCTGGAAAACGGGCTCAGGCCGTGGCTGTTCGAGGAGGCGACCGAGGGAACCGATATCGGCCTGACGCTGCGCATGCACGAACGCTACGACCACTCCTACTACTTCATCTCCACCTTCATGGACGACCATCTGCGCTGGCATGCGGACCGGCTGGCATGAGCCTTACGGAAACAGCGCGCTCGCGATCGCCGGACGCCCGTCGCCCTTGAGGCGAAATTCTGAGGCGATCCGATCGGCGATCTTTTCGGCGAGCGTCTTATCCGCCTCGCCTGCTTCCAGTAGGAAGACGGATGTCTCGAAACTTCCCTCGGCAATTGCCTCGCCGCTGCTGACGGAAATCACCTGGACGGTTACTTTCGCCTCATGCCGGCTGCCGATCAATTGCGGGATGCGCGAGGCCTTCTCTATCCGGATGGCGATGATCGTCCGCGGCAGCATGGACGCACGGGTGGTTCCGCGGATCGCCTCGTCCACAAGCATGTCGGTGGCGATCACCAATCCCTGCGGAACATTGCCGCGCGCCGTCACGAACGCACCGCGCACGTCATAAAGAAGTTGCTCCCGCTTTTCGTGCCCTGCGGGCATGCGAAATGCGGTCAACGGCAATGCCGTGAGCACGATAAGAGCAAAACGGGACAGGCGGCGGAACATGAAAAACCCGGAAGACGAGACTTCCGGATGTTCCACCAAACAGGGTTAGAGAAGGCTTAAGCGATGGGGCGCAGAGAGAGAAAAACTGCCGCCGCCGCCTGCATTTCTTCGAACCGCTTGGCGCGGCGATGCTCCGCTTCCGCGTCGGCCCCCCAAAGCTCGTTGGTCCAGTCCTCGTCGAGATGGGCAAGCGTCCACGCTTCCTGATCCGTGATGCGGTCTTCCGCGAAGGCAAGTGCCAGGATCGCCGATCCGGTCAGCGACGTCACCGTATGCAATGCCGCCAGTTCGATCGGGGTATCGTATTTGCGAAGCGTCACGGCAAAGGCGGCGATCGCCTCCTTGGGTTGGTCCCGAGGCATGACGCCCTCGATCAGGATGAAGCGGGCACCGAGTTCGTTCGCCGCCCAGTCCATGATCGGATCCCAGTTGTCGTTCTGCCTGATAACAAGATTTTCAGGTCCCTCGGCCCGGTAGCAGAGCATGTCGCTCGACGAAAATCTGAGAATATCCTCGAATACGGCCTGGGGATCGGCGGCAACCCCGTCGATTGCGGTGTTGACGAGCCTTGTGACCGGCATGGTGCGGGGGTCGATGACCTCCACCTGCGACGCCCATTCGTCACGTACAAGTTCCGCCAGCCTTGCGGTCGGAACGACAAGGCTGTTCCTGGCAGGGGTTTTCACCGGCTTGCCGTCGAGATGGATAGCGTGACCGCCCTCGCCTTCGGCGACACCTACCTCCTTGTAGAAACGTTTCGGCAGCGGCTTCTGCATCTGGATCTGCGCCCGCTTGGTCGGATCCGCATGGCTCAGCACGTCCGAAGGGTCGGGAAAGATGTCGCGCATAAAAACAACCTCAGCCGATATGGGCGAGAATCTCGCTTGGATGATGGACGATCGCGTCGGCTCCGGCTTTCGTCAGCTCTTCCACCGAGGCATAACCCCAGGAAACGCCGATCGCCATGGCGCCGGCAGCCTTTGCCATCTGCATATCGTAAATGGCGTCGCCTATGACAAGAGTATCGGCCGCTCTCATGCCGGTTTCGTCGCAGCATTCCGTCACCATCGCCGGATGCGGCTTGGAGGGACAATCGTCCGCCGTCCGCCCCACGACGAAGTATGTGTGGAAGCCATGCGTTTCCATGATGAGATTGAGCCCGCGCCGCGACTTGCCGGTAACGGCGCCGATCAGCAGATCCTCGCGCGGGCCGATTTCATCGATCAGCGCCCGGATTCCCGGGAACAGCGGCTCCTTGAAGTCGAGGTCCTGCCGGACGACCGAAAACAGCGATTTGTAATAGGCCGTCATCGCGACCGCCTCGTCGTCCACATGCTCCTTTCCCTGCATTCGGGAAATCGCGATGTCGAGCGTCAGTCCAATGATCGCCTTCGTATCCTCGACCTGCGGTTCGGGCTTGCCGAATTGCGCGAAGGTTCGGCGCATGGTTTCGTGGATGAGACCGGCGCTGTCGACCAGCGTACCGTCGCAATCGAAGAGAACGAGTTTCATTTGCTTTCCGCTGATTTCGCAGAGAGATACTGGCGCAAGATCTCGGTGTGTTCGCGAAGCGCCGCCGTGTTCGCCACGATTGCTTTGGTATTTTCGCTGGCTGCATCGATGGACTGTTTGGTCGCATCCTTAATGTACCGGTTTGGCTTACGGCATAAAAAGATAAACAACGCACCGAAAATCACCGCGAAGGCGATAACGGGAATACCCGGATTCATTTGAAACATTCTGCCTGACCTCTGCTACTCGTCTTCCCTTGCGCCATTTTCCATATCGAAGCCCAGCAAGTTCCAGGTCTGGAGCATATGCGGCGGCAAGGGCGCCGTCACTCTCAGCCGCCCGCCGTTCGGGTGCGGAATATCGATATGCCGCGCATGCAGGTGCAGCTTCTTCTGCACGCCGCCCGGAAAGGCCCAGTTCGGGTCGTCGTCGAAATATTTGGGATCGCCGATGATCGGATGGCCGATATGCAGCGCGTGAACGCGAAGCTGATGGGTGCGGCCTGTATAGGGCTCCATCTCCAGCCAGGCGAGCGTCTGCGCCGCCGTTTCCAGAACGCGGTAATAAGACACCGCGTGGTCGGCCCCCTCCTCGCCATGTTTGGCGATCCGCATGCGGTCTCCGTCGGGCGTCTGCTCTTTCACCAGCCAGGTGGAGATCTTGTCCTCGTGTTTGCGCGGCACGCCTTTGACGAGCGACCAATAGGTCTTCGTCGTGTCCCGCTCGCGAAAGGCTGCTGTCAGCTTCTGTGCCGCACCGCGGGTGCGGGCGATCACCAGCACGCCTGATGTGTCACGGTCGAGGCGGTGGACGAGCCGCGGCTTTTCGCCCTTCGGGCTGACCCAGGCGTCGAGCATCTGGTCGATATGCCGCGTGACGCCGGAACCGCCCTGTACGGCAAGCCCTGCAGGTTTGTTAAGGACAATGACCTTCTCGTCCTCGTGCAGCACCATGCGCGACAGCAGCTCGAAATCGCTGGAATGCTTCAGGTCCTTCGAGGCGATCGGGCCGGTCTTCTTGGCGTCTATATCCATGGGCGGAATGCGCACCGTCTGGCCCGGTTGAACCCGGGTGTCGGATTTGACGCGCCCACCATCGACGCGCACCTGGCCGGAACGCAAGAGCTTCTGCAGCGGCCCGAAGCCGAGCCCTGGGTAATGGATCTTGAACCAGCGGTCGAGACGCATCCCCGCCTCGTCCGCCTCGACGCGGATATGCTCGATGCCTGCCATCAACGCTCTTTCGTGTCTCGTCTGATTGAGCCCGGTCTTTAGAGCATTGCCCGCCCGAGCGCCAGCCCGGCAAAGACGGCGCCGAGCGAGATCGCCACGCTGGCGAGGACATAAGTTGCGCCAGCCAGCGCTGCGCCCCGCTCGAAAAGCGTGATGACGTCCAGTGAAAACGCCGAAAAGGTCGTGAAGCCGCCGAGCACCCCGGTGATCAGCAAGAGCCGCATCTCGGGCGAAGCATCATACCGCCGTACGATGAGCTCGGCGAGCAAGCCGATCGCGAAGGAACCCGCCACGTTCACCGTGAGTGTGCCCCAAGGGAAGTTCGGGCCGAATTGGCGCAGGGCCCAGAGTCCGACGAGATAGCGGCAGACGGAGCCGAGAGCTCCCCCGATGGCAACAAGAAGCATATGATTCATGGGCATACTCTGTAACCTGGAACAAAAAATCGTCAAATCGATAAAATGCCGGCCTTTTGCTTAAACCGGAACGAATCGGGTTCCGCTTACTTCTTTATGATCGGAGAAGAAGTGGCAGATCATATGACTCAAGTGCTTAGCATCTCGGCAAACACCGCCGCCATGGCCATAGAGGCGCTAAAACCCGGCCGGCGCCTGTCGCCAAAGGATCAGGCAGCAGACATCAAGGCCGACGCCGAGCGTAATGCGAGACGTGCCCAGAATGCCGGCGAGCCCGGCGACATCGAACTGATGATTCCCGCCACCGCCGTTTCCGTCGACCTTTTGAGCGCGGGTCATCAACCGCATCAGCAGGTTTCCTATCATCAGGTCCAGTCTGCGTATCGGGATCTGGAAGATTAGTTGCCTACCGTCCGCCTCACGGCGCCTGCCTGCGGGATTTGCCCGCGAACTTCAGCGGAAATCCTTCAAAGCCTTTGATCTCCTTCAGCACGAACGTTGTCTGCATTTCCTTGATGCGCGGCAACCGCCTGAGAGTCGACATGGCGAAATCGGCATAGGCGTCGAGATCGGGCGAGACGACCTGCAGCAGGAAGTCAGCGTCACCGGCAATACTGTAGCATGCCACCACCTCTTCCAGCCGGCTTACCTCGTCCGCGAAAGCCTCCGCTTCCGCTTCGCTATGGCTGTCGATCTTGACGCGGATGAAGGCAAGCACGCCGAGGCCGATCGCCCGCCGGTCCAGGATTGCCCGATACCCCTGGATAACGCCGCTCTCTTCCAGATGCCTGACCCGCCGCCAGCTCGGCGACGTCGAAAGCCCGACCTTCTCCGCCAATGCCTGATTCGTCAGCCGGCCGTCTTCCTGTAAAGCTTTCAAGATTCGCACATCTGCCGGTTCGATCTCACCATCCATAAATTTCTGCCCATCCTTCGCTGATTGCCGGTAAGTCTTACCAAAAACGGCGAGGAACCAGAAGCGAAAGGTAAGATCATCCCGGCGAGCTGCACTATCATCCGGCGGCTTCCAACCACGCCGGAAAATCATGAGCGAAGACATCCGCCTTGCCATCGTCGTCAATCCCGCCCTGCCGATCGGCCTCGTCGCCAATACGGTCAGTGCCATTTCCGTAGGTCTCGGCGCGCGCCTGCCGCAGCTTGCCGGGCAAACCCTCGCCGACCGAGATGGTCGCGCGATCGACACCAGTTCCAATGAACCGGTGCCGATTCTCGCAGCAGACGCGGAAACGATCGGCGCGCTTCTCCTGCGGGCGCTCGGCCGGTCCGAGGACCGCGCCGTCGTACCCTTCCCGGCTTTCGCCCGGTCGCTGCATGACTACAGAGACTATGAGGCCGCTTTCCCGAACTGCGATCTGTCGCAGGAGATAATCGACGGCCTGGGGCTCGCCGGCCCGTCGAAATGGGTCAGATCGCTGACCGGCAGCCTCAGGCTTCTCCGCTGAGGGAGATGAGGCCGCGCCTTTGGCGGCCTCCCGAGGGGTGTCAGTTGGTCTTGTGGCCGCCCGGACCAGCCGCGCCCACGGCCAGTTTGACTTCGATCGGTCCGGCTTTTTCGAATGTCAGCGTCACGGGCACTTCGCCACCGGCCTTGAAGGGCTCTTTCACCTTCATGAACATCATGTGCAGCCCGCCCGGTTTCAGCTCGATCGTCTGTCCGGCTGGGATCGCGATTCCGGCATCGAGCTTGCGCATTTTCATCACCTGCCCCTGCATCGCCATTTCATGCAGTTCCACCGCGCCTGCCACCGGCGAGGAGGCGGACACCAGCATATCGTCAACTTCGCCGTTGTTCGTGATGGTCAGGTATCCGCCGCCGACAGGCTGACCCGGCAGCATGGCCTTGGAGAACGCCCCGGTGATCACCAGATCGCCGACTTTGATTGCCTCGCCGGTCGCGGTTGCGCCGCCCGCCATCATGCCCTGCATGTGATCCGTGCCGGCCGCCATGATCACGTCGTTCGTTGGCCTCGATGCATTGAGGAAAACAGGTTGCGCGAAGGTGTGAGCAGCACCGGCGGTTGCGAGCATGCCTGAAAGGATGATTTTTGCGATGGTCTTCATGATATGTCCTCTTCCGGTGACAGCACGCTTTGGCTGTCCGACCGGGAACGATTGATCTGTATGAATGCAAAGATCAGATCGAGGCAGGTGGAGCGCGGGATCTCGGCCGCTCGACCGCGCTCGCACCGAAAGTCTCGACGGGCCTCGGCAGCGCCTTCGCATGGGATCGCTGCCCGCCCGCCAGCCATGTTTCATCATTGGGCGGCGGCAGGATGACCGAGGCGGCAAGCAGGCAGACTTCGCAAAGCGGCTTTGCCGCCGGCTCCCGCCTGTGCTCGCCCTCGGCGCAGATGTCGGCGAAAGTGCCGTCCGGAAGCCGATATTCTTCGCCGAACGATTCGAGCGGAGCGGCGCTTCCAGGCTGATGGCCAAGCCCCAGCGAAAGCAGGAGTACGGCGCAAAAGATGCGCAGCACGCTTGTCACTGTGCGGGGACCTGTCGTCATTGCATAACCTGCTCGAATAGCACTCGGCATAACCCAATTCGTCGGGAAGCGCAAAACATGGTCCTCTCTATACCACGCAGCCACGACGGCTGTTTGCACCAGGTCAAGCAGCGTTCATTGCGCTGCGACAGAAATTATGTCCGGAGCGACATTGGCCTCTTGTCAAACCCCGGTCGAGGCGGATAATGACGCCGAACTCGCTGGGAGAATCCGCTTCAATGCGGTGCCGAAGGAGCAACCGCCCCGGAAACTCTCAGGCAAAAGGACCAGCGAGCGTCGACAGGACTCTGGAGAGAAGTTTTTCCTTAGGGAGAGACTCGCCGAAGGGATAACAATCTCAGGCGAAAGGGACAGAGGGGGCTCAAAAACCGGCGCGGCAACGCGCCTGACCGTGAGCCGGTGCGTCAAGCGCCAAGACCTGGAGGCGTCCTTGGACGATCAGACCGTACTGAAGAAAACACCCCTTCACGCCCTTCATCTGTCGCTCGGAGCGAAGATGGTGCCGTTCGCCGGGTATGACATGCCGGTGCAATATCCCGCGGGCGTTCTCAAGGAGCACCTGCACACCCGCACGGCCGCCGGGCTTTTCGACGTCTCCCACATGGGACAGGTTCTCGTGAGAGCAAGATCCGGTGTCTATGAGGATGCGGCAAGGGCGCTGGAAAGCCTGGTTCCGGTGGATATCCTCGGCCTGAAGGGAGGCCGCCAGCGCTACGGGTTCTTCACCGACGAGAACGGATGTATCCTCGACGACCTGATGATCACCAATCGCGGCGATCACCTCTTGGTCGTCGTCAACGCCGCCTGCAAGGAGGCCGATGTCGCCCATATGAAGGCGCATCTTTCGGATTGCGACGTGACGCTCGTTGAGGACCGGGCGCTTCTCGCGCTACAAGGCCCCAGGGCCGAGGCAGTGCTCGCCGAACTCTGGCCGGATGTCGTTGACATGAAGTTCATGGATGTCTGCGACGCCAGCCTTCACGATGCCGCCTGCATCGTCTCCCGCTCCGGTTATTCCGGCGAGGACGGGTTCGAGATCTCCGTCCCCGCTAAAGACGCCGAACAACTCGCCAAGGCGCTGCTCGAGGATCTGCATTGCATGCCGATCGGCCTCGGCGCCCGCGATTCGCTGCGGCTCGAAGCCGGGCTCTGCCTCTATGGCAACGACATCGACACGACGACCTCTCCGATCGAGGCCTCGCTCGAATGGGCGATCCAGAAGGCCCGCCGTCCGGGCGGCGAACGCGCCGGGGGCTTCCCTGGCGCCGGTCGCATCCTGGATGAACTGACGAACGGCACCTCGCGCCGCCGCGTCGGCCTGAAGCCGGAAGGCAAAGCCCCCGTCCGCTCGCACGCCAAGCTTTTTGCGGACGCCGAAGGCAAGATCGAACTCGGCGAGGTCACCTCCGGCACCTTCGGCCCTTCGGTCGAAGGCCCGGTCGCTATGGGTTATGTCCCGACCCAATATGCCGAGCCTGGCACCCAGATCTTTGCCGAGGTCCGTGGCAGGTTCCTGCCCGTTACCGTCGCCAAACTCCCTTTCATCGCCCCCACCTACAAACGCTAAAAAACCCTCCGGAGAGAACCATGCTGAAATTTACCGCCGAACATGAATGGCTGAAGCTCGAAGGCGACGTCGCCACCGTCGGCATCACCTCTCACGCTGCCGAACAGCTCGGCGATCTCGTTTTCGTGGAACTGCCGGAAGTGGGTGCCGAACTGACGAAGGACGGCAATGCCGCCACAGTGGAATCCGTGAAGGCGGCATCCGATGTCTATTGTCCGCTCGATGGCGAAGTCGCCGAGGTCAACCAGGCGATCGTCGACGATCCCTCGATCGTCAATTCGGATCCGCAGGGTGCCGGCTGGTTCTTCAAGCTGAAGCTCAAGAACGCTTCCGATGCCGACGCGCTGCTCGACGAAGCCGCCTATAAGGACCTCATCGCATGAGCGACTCCACAGATTTCCACTTCACCGACTACCAGCCGTACGACTTCGCAAACCGCCGGCATATCGGCCCCTCTCCGGCCGAAATGGCGGAGATGCTGAAAGTCGTTGGCTATCCGTCGCTCGACAAGCTGATCGACGCCACTGTCCCCGCCTCGATCCGCCAGACCGTCCCGCTTGCCTGGGGGCCGGCGCTGACGGAACGCGAAGCGCTCGACAAGCTGCGCGACACCGCCAACAAGAACAAGGCGCTCGTCTCGCTGATCGGCCAGGGCTATTACGGCACGATCACGCCGCCCGTCGTCCAGCGCAATATTCTGGAAAATCCCGCCTGGTACACGGCCTACACGCCGTACCAGCCGGAAATCTCGCAGGGCCGCCTGGAAGCGCTCCTGAATTTCCAGACCATGATCTGCGACCTGACCGGCCTCGATGTCGCCAACGCCTCTCTGCTTGACGAGGCAACCGCCGCCGCCGAAGCCATGGCGCTCTGCCAGCGCCAGGCGAAGTCCAAGGCGACGGCCTTCTTCGTCGATAGCGCCTGCCATCCCCAGACCATCGCCCTGATCGAGACTCGCGCCGCCCCGCTTGGCTGGACCGTCGTCGTCGGCGACCCGATGACTGATCTCGATCCTGTCGACGTTTTTGGCGCCATCTTCCAGTATCCCGGCACCAACGGCCACTGCCACGACTTCTCCGGCCTGATCGCGCGCCTCCACCAGACGGGCGCGGTCGCAGCGGTCGCGGCCGATCTTCTGGCGCTGACGCTCCTGAAATCCCCCGGCGAAATGGGCGCCGACATCGCCATCGGCTCGTCGCAGCGCTTCGGCGTGCCGGTCGGTTACGGCGGACCGCATGCGGCCTATATGGCGGTCAAGGACGCCCACAAGCGCGCCATGCCGGGCCGTCTCGTCGGCGTCTCGGTCGACAGCCGCGGCAACCGCGCCTATCGCCTGTCGCTCCAGACCCGCGAGCAGCATATCCGCCGAGAAAAGGCGACCTCGAACATCTGCACCGCTCAGGTGCTGCTGGCCGTCATGGCGTCCATGTACGGCGTCTTTCACGGCCCCGACGGTCTGAAGGCGATCGCCCAGCAGGTCCACAAGAAGGCTGTATTGATGGCCAAGGGCCTCGAAAGGCTCGGCTATACAATCGAGCCCGACACCTTCTTCGACACCATTACCGTCGAAGTCGGACATATGCAGGGTCTCATCCTGCGTGCCGCTGTGGCCGAAGGCATCAACCTGCGCAAGGTCGGTGAGACGAAGATCGGCATGTCGCTCGACGAGCGCACCCGCCCCGCGACGCTCGAAGCGGTCTGGCGCGCCTTCGGCGGCAATTTCGAGGTTTCCGATTTCGAACCGGAATACCGTCTGCCGAACGCGCTGCTGCGCAAATCGGCCTATATGGCCCATCCGATCTTCCACATGAACCGCGCCGAAAGCGAGATGACCCGCTATATCCGCCGGCTCTCGGACCGGGATCTGGCGCTCGACCGGGCGATGATCCCACTCGGCTCCTGCACCATGAAGCTCAACGCCACGGCGGAAATGCTGCCGATTACCTGGCCGGAATTTGCCGACATCCACCCCTTCGTACCCGCCGACCAGGCGCTCGGTTATAAGGAGATGATCGACGATCTATCCGCAAAGCTCTGCCAGATCACCGGCTACGACGCGTTCTCCATGCAGCCGAATTCCGGCGCGCAAGGCGAATACGCGGGTCTCCTGACCATCCGCAACTATCACATCGCCAATGGCGACACGCATCGCGATGTCTGCCTTATCCCGACCTCCGCGCACGGCACCAATCCAGCTTCCGCACAGATGGTCGGCATGAAGGTCGTGCCGGTCAAGGCCAAGGAAAACGGTGATGTCGATATCGAAGATTTCCGAGCAAAAGCAGAGCAGTATGCGGAAAACCTCTCATGCTGCATGATCACCTATCCTTCGACCCACGGCGTCTTCGAGGAGACGGTGAAGGAGATTTGCGAGATTACCCACGCCCACGGCGGTCAAGTCTATCTCGACGGCGCCAACATGAACGCAATGGTCGGCCTGTCCCGCCCCGGTGACATCGGCTCCGACGTTTCCCACCTCAACCTCCACAAGACCTTCTGTATCCCGCATGGCGGCGGCGGCCCTGGCATGGGTCCGATCGGTGTCAAGGCGCATCTCGCAGCGCATCTGCCGGGTCATCCGGAAAGCGACGGTCGCGAGGGCGCAGTCTCGGCAGCCCCGTTCGGCTCGCCGTCGATCCTGCCGATCTCCTGGTCCTATTGCCTGATGATGGGTGGCGAAGGCCTGACCCAGGCGACGAAGGTGGCGATCCTCAACGCCAACTATATCGCCGCGCGTCTCAAGGGTGCCTATGACGTGCTCTACAAGTCGGAGGCAGGCCGCGTCGCCCACGAATGCATCATCGACACGCGCCCGCTCAACGCCTCTGCCGGCGTCAGCGTCGACGATGTCGCCAAACGCCTGATCGACTGCGGTTTCCATGCCCCGACCATGAGCTGGCCGGTCGCCGGCACGCTGATGATCGAGCCGACCGAGAGCGAGACCAAGGCCGAGCTCGACCGCTTCTGCGACGCAATGCTGGCGATCCGCGAGGAAGCCCGTGCCATCGAGGACGGCCGCATGGATCGGACGAACAACCCGCTGAAAAACGCCCCGCATACGGTGGAAGACCTGGTTGGCGAATGGGACCGCCCCTACAGCCGCGAACAGGCCTGCTATCCGCCGGGCGCCTTCCGCGTGGACAAATACTGGTCGCCGGTCAACCGCGTCGACAACGTCTATGGCGACCGCAACCTCGTCTGCACCTGCCCGCCGATGGAATCTTACGCCGAAGCCGCGGAATAACCGCGATCACGGGCGGCCTGTTTTCGTCAGGCCGCCCAGGCTACCGCCGCAGTAAGACGGCGGCCCATTGAAACGAATTAGCTCGAAGTTTCCGTCCGCTCCGGCAGCCGGCTATCGGACTTCCTTGCGATCCACGCAATAGCGCCGGCCATCTCGGCGATGGGGTGCAAAAGCGCCTGTTCGTCGGGCTTTCGCCCCCTGCGCAGCCAGGCCTGAGCCGCTTTGGGAGCCAGGTACCAGCCATAGATCAGCCAGGACAGGCCGCGTATCGCCCGCGTCGCCTTGTTGCCCATCTCGAGCATCGCCCGGAAGCCCGACCACTTCGTCTCGGGCCAGATCTGGATCGCCTTGAACCCCGCAAGGCTCAGCGTCATGAAAACCCCATAAGGTGTCATGTGATAATAGCTTGCGTCGTGCCAGGGTTCGAGAAACGAAGCCGAGCCAAGGCAGACGCCGCCGGGCTTCAGAACCCGGGCCGCCTCCTTCGCAGCAAGCTGGGGAAAGGCCAGATGCTCCCATACGGCGGACGCATAAACCGCGTCGAAGCTCCCGTCGCGGAAGGGCAGCACATGAGCATCGCAGAGAATATCCGGGCCGCCATGGCTGCGCAGCCAGTCGTGCACGCGGTCGACAGCCACGTCGACGCCGATATAGTGGATGCCGCGCTCGCCCATCCATTTTCGCATCTGGCCGCCGCCGCAGCCGATTTCCAGCACCGTACTTCCCGCCGGCAGCTCGTTCAGGCACGCCTCATGCGCCCGGTCGAGGTGATAGATGCCGCCCTTGGGCTGGCCGTGCGCCGGGGGAAAGCGCAGGATCTCCACGTCAGGGATGGTTGCTGGATTGAACGCCTGTGCGGGCCATTCAAAACGGACGGTGCCGCCGCCGCGTGGCATCAGGTTCGGCCGCTCGTCCTCCCGTACGAATTCCCGTCCGCATGCATCGCATCTTCTGGGTGCGGCAAGATCGGCGCGGCAATCGGGGCAGCTCAGCAGACCGTCGCATGCCGATATCATGCCCTGCGCCCTTCCGGACATCCCATTCGATTGCACCCGGAAGCCGTTCGTCGAACCTTCGCCGGGTTCTCGGTCTACCGGTTGGTCGAGCTGCTCCCGCGGCTGGACGATATTGGGCCCCCTTGCCTGGGCACGAAGGATCGGCCGAGCGTGATGAACAAAGGATTTGAGCGTGGGTAGCACAGTGTCTCTTCCAATGCAGCCCCGATATCCGACCCAAGGCCGAGTGATCTACCGGTTGATCGAAAGGTATTGTCAGGCCTTCTACATCGTCAACGCCCCATATTGATTGCTGGTTCTTCCCCGGTTCCTCCGAAAGAACTACTGGCAACGGGCTTTCCCAGTGAGAGCGATGGCCAGTATAGCGGCTTTTCCTCCCTTTGGAGTTGGCATGGCTCGCCGGTATGGGCGGAACAGTAACGCTTTGCAGCAGTTACGTTAGATGTGGCAGGCGTCGTCCGCCAAGTCGTACGGCTGCCGGAATATTAGAAAGCCCTGCACAAGCTCGAATTGCGACAGTCTCGCGAGAGAATCGTTGCCCTTTTGCCATATGGGGTGCCGCGGGACTGCTGAGGCAAGGCAGCCGCGGATACTTGATGAGAATGCTTATGCTTCAGCGATACGCCAAGCAATCGGCAGTTCTTCTTGGTCCTGATGACCTTGATCTGCTGCAGAAATTTCTGGAAGCCTGGTGCGAGGAAAACGCCGTCGACCTGACCGATGAATCGGCAGCCGATGTCGCTTCCGCTCTGATCGACTGGTATCAATTCGACCTGACGGAGCGAAACCTTCTGAAGTCGGAACCGGCGGATCTGCCGTCAAAGCCCTCGAGGATCCAGCAGCTTCTGCGAAGACTGGACGACGTCTGAGCGCGGAACCGCGCTGTGGGGACTGACATCATCGCCCTCGAGAGCGGGGATATTAGTGCCGGCGCTGGTAGTAGAGATACGACGTGAACCTTCACCATCCGGGTCAGCGGAAAATGGTCTCCCTCCGGCGACACGCTCTCCTTTGTCATCCTCGGGCTTGACCCGGCGATGACCTCGAGGATCCAAAAACAAGCATTTTTGGTCGTGAAGTCGATTTATTCCGAATCGCGCGAAGGCCTAATCATCTGATTTCATTCGTTTGTGCCTTGGGTTATCCCCGGGTTAAACCCGAGAACGAGGATGACGAACAAAAAAGTCGTCCCCCTTCATCCCCACCCCTTCGCCTCGTGCCTACAATTTCCCCGTCCCGCATCGGATACACCAGGAGGCGTCCTGGCGAGGCGGGGCCGGCGCTGGTGGTGGAGGGACGACGTAAACCTCCATCATCGGGGTCCGCGGAAAATGGTCTCCCTCCGGCGACACGGGGGAAGCGGGATGGTTTCGGACCGGCCACCTGCTTCTGATGCCCGAAAGAGCGCGCCGGGCGTGCCTGTGCGGCACACATGGTGGCCCAAAGGATGGTTTCGCCGGGCTTGTGTTCAAGTCCGTCCGCTTACAGCGGAAAGTCCGGCGGCGGCGCCTGTTCACCCTTGCCGGTTGGTCCTCGGGTTAAACCCGAGGATCCGGACGGGTATCAGGAACCAGACGAACACCATCCGGAAAGGCCACGGCAGAGGGACCGGAGTCGCGGATAAAAACCGCCGAACGGGGCGCTGAGAGGTGTCACCTATAAACTAACTTACGAGGCAGCTCCCAGCGCCCCGTCCGACAAAAAAAACCGAGAACACCAAGGAGGGAGTCCGTCTTGTCCTTACCCGGCCAGCATCTTCTCCTCGGGCTGAACGCGCGAACCAGCCGCAATGTCCACCGCCGCAAAGGCCGCAGTGATGACCTCGACGCCTGCCCCGGGTCGAGTTGCTTCTGCCGACAGGATCTGGCGAAAACGGCGGGCACCCGCAAATCCCTGGAACAACCCGACCATGTGCCGCGTGACATGGTGCAGCCGCCCTCCGGCAGTGATCACGCCTTCCGCATAGGCCATCATACTGTCGCGCAAGGCCAGCCAATCCGGGTCGGCCGCATCAGTTCCTGCCACCAAAGCATCCACCCCGGCAAGCAGCCCCGCATTCTGGTAGGCGGCGCGGCCGAGCATCACACCATCCATCACCTCAAGGTGACCTGCGGCCTGATCGAGATCGGCGATGCCGCCGTTGATGCCGATGAAGACGCCGGGATTTTCCTGCTTCATCCGATGGACGAGACCGTAGTCGAGCGGCGGAATTTCCCGGTTTTCCTTGGGGCTCAGCCCCTGCAGCCAGGCTTTTCGGGCATGGATCCAGATCGCGTCGGCCCCGGCGCCGATCATCCGCGCGAGGAAATCCGGCAGCACGTCCGCCGGCTCCTGGTCGTCGATGCCGATCCGGCATTTCACCGTTACCGGCACCTTCGAGACTCGCTTCATCGCCGAAACGAGGTCCGCTACATGCCCCGGGTCGCGCATCAGGCAGGCGCCGAAGGTGCCCGATTGCACCCGGTCCGACGGACAGCCAACATTGAGGTTGATTTCGTCATAACCGTAGTCCGTCGCAATCCGGACCGCTTCGGACAATTTGGCCGCGTCCGATCCGCCAAGCTGCAGCGCGACCGGATGTTCCTCCGGCGAATAGGAAAGCAGCCTCTGGCGCGGACCGTGGATGATCGCGTCCGCCACCACCATTTCGGTATAAAGCAGCGCCTGCCTAGACAATTGCCGGTGCAGGAAACGGCAATGCCGGTCCGTCCAGTCGATCATAGGGGCAACGGCGAAGACGGGAGCCTTGAAATAGTTGTCTTTTGTTTTTCTTTCAGGCCCTTGCAACGCTTTCTTCTCCGTCTTGTTCAAGCTCATCTTGCGCTAAACCCGCCGGCTTCGGAGCGGATTTGGCCCAATGGACCCACTAGAACCAAATGAGGATGCGCTCATGGACCCATCACCGCGCGCAAGCCAAGGACGGCAGCGCCGGCTACAGCGGGTCATGCGCGACGGCGTCACTTATCATGAGACGAAGACTTTTGATAGGCAGCCGGCAACCACCGCATAGATGAGGAAGCGCGGTCGCCAACTTGCCAAATCTGGCGCGACAGAGCCAGGCCAGAAGTTGCAGGTCCGCCCATCAGGCGCCAGCTTGTTGAAAATCAGCGGATCACGATGCGGCCGCACCGCGATCGCGTCGACGCATATGATCGACAAGCGCCCGCAGCTTCGGCGCCAGGTTGCGGCGGCTCGGATAATAGAGATAGAAGCCGGCAAAGCGCGGGCAGTATTGCTCAAGCAGCGGAACCAGTTCGCCCCGCTCCATCCACGGGCGGAAGCTTTCCTCCATGCCGAAGGTGATGCCCGCGCCGGCCACTGCGAGCTTGATCATCAACGCCATGTCGTTGGTGGTGATCTCGGGCATCACCGCGACGCTGAACTCCTTGCCGTTTTCCGCGAATTCCCAGCGATAGGGCGCCGCTTTCGGCGCCGGCCGCCAACCGATGCAGCGATGCGCGACAAGCTCGCTCGGATGCGACGGCGCACCGAAACGCTGAAGATATGCCGGCGCGCAGACGGCGAGCTGCCGCTCGTCACCGGCAATCGGCACGGCGATCATGTCCTGTTCGATGACCTCGCCGAGCCTTACGCCGGCATCATACCCTTCGGCAACGATATCGAATTCCTCGTCAGTCACCGTGATGTCGAGCTGAACTTCCGGATAGGCCGCGGCAAAGCTCGCCAGGAGCGGCCCCGAAAGAAAGTCCTCCGCAATCGAGGAGACGGCAAGCCTTAGCTGCCCGCGGGGACGGGCGCGCAAATCACCCACAGCGTCCATCGCCACACGCAGTTCCGCAATCGCCGGAGCCACGTCGCCGAGCAGCCGTTCGCCCGCCTCGGTCAGGCTGACGCTCCGAGTAGTGCGCTGTACCAGTGCTATACCCAGCGTCTCTTCCAGCCGTCTGATCGTCTGGCTGACGGCTGAGCGGGTCACATCCAGCCGGTCCGCCGCGGCGCGAAAACTCTTCTCCTCGGCCACCAGCGCGAAAACGGCCAGCGCATTGAGATCTATAGACATTGGTTAGATTTTCTTTCCATGTTGAAAAGGAATAGGCAGCTTATGGAAACAATGGAGCAGATCTATCTTGCTGGCAACCGCTACAGGGCGGTCGACCTGATCAGTAGAAGGAAACGAGATATGGCCCTCCACAAAGTCGTCCTCATAACCGGCGCCTCCAGCGGTATCGGTGCGGGCATTGCCCGGGAGCTTGGCTCCGCCGGAGCCACGCTCATGCTCGGCGCACGCCGCACCGATCGCCTGGAAGCGCTGGCGGAAGAAATCCGGGCGGGCGGCGCCGATGTGATGACCCGCCGTCTTGACGTCACCGACCGCTCCGATGTCGCGGCCTTCGCCGAGGCAGCGCGCAATGCCTTCGGCCGGGTCGACGTTATCGTCAACAATGCCGGCATCATGCCGCTGTCGCCTATGGCCTCCATGAAGGTCGACGAGTGGGACCGGATGGTGGATGTCAACATAAAGGGCGTGCTCCATGGCATCGCCGCGGTGCTGCCGGACATGGTTGCGCGAGGCTCGGGCCACATCATCAACATAGCCTCGATCGGAGCGCTGACCGTGTCCCCCACGGCTGCGGTCTACTGTGCCACTAAATTCGCCGTCAGGGCCATCTCCGACGGCCTGAGACAGGAGCATGACGATATCCGCGTCACTTGCATCCATCCGGGCGTCGTCGAGAGCGAGCTTGCCGGCACCATCACCGATCCGTCCGCCGCGGAACTGATGAGAACCTATCGCGCCGTCGCGCTGCAGCCGGACGCGATCGGCCGCGCTGTGCGCTTCGCCATCGAGCAACCAGCCGACGTCGATGTGAACGAGATCGTCGTCCGGCCGACGAAGACAAAATGAGGAGGTCGCAATGAAGCAGTTATCGATGCTTGCCGCCACAGTGGCCCTGACCGCCCTTGTTCCGCTGGAGAAAGGTTCCGCCCAAATGCAAACTGAAAAGAGCGCCCCTCAACCGGCGCAAAACCACCCTTATGTGGGAATGTGGGTAACGGCCGACGGCCGGGTCCGTCATCACCTGCTTGCGAACGGACGCTATGACGAGGCCCGCGGAAACCGCGAGAGTGCCTATCAGGGCCGGTACGAGGTCAGAGGCAACCACATCGACTACTGGGACGATACCGGCTTCACCGCCGATGGAGAATTCATCGACGGGGTGCTGCATCACGGCGGCATGATCCTATACCGCCGGGACTAAGTGCCCGACAGGGAGCCCCCCACAGAAGCGGCAGATGGCAGGACGGCCGCTCGGCCGTCCGCTCAAGGTTCTTGCTTCCGCAACCCGGCTACAACATCCAGAAAGGCTCGCAGCGCCGGCGGCACGGCCCGATGTCCCGGGTAATAGACTGCAACTCTTTCCGGAGCGGGCATCCACGCAGCGAGGGCTCTGCGCAGCCGGCCATCGGACAGAGCCGCTTCGGCCGCCCAATCCGCGACATAGGCAATGCCCAGGCCCTCTATCGCCGCTTCCACCATCAGCTCCTCGTCGTCGAGGATGATGGAGCCGTTCGTGTCGATGACAATCTCCTGGGCTGCGCGCTCGAACTCCCATCGATAGAATTTGCCGCTGGGCATGCGGTGGCCGATCAAACGATGGCGCTCAAGTTCCTCCGGGGTTTCCGGCTCGCCGAGCTGATCGAGATAAGCGGGCGAGGCCACACAGATGAATGTCAAGGGACGCGCGAACGGCAAAGCTATCATGTCCTTGGGAACCGATTCCAGGAGGCGCACGCCGGCATCAAAGCCACTGGACACGATGTCGATCAGCCGTCCCTCGACGACAATGTCCAGCGTCACGTCAGGATAGAGCCTCGTCATTTTCGGAAGGACCCTGCGGACGAGGAGACCGGCCAATAATCGCGGGGTATTGATGCGAACCGTTCCTGCCACCTGTCCCCTGAACCCGGAGATACTGTCGAGCGCCTCATCCAGCGAAGCGAGCGCCGGCTGAAGCCGGTCGAGCAAGCGGAAACCGGCTTCCGTCGGCGAGACGCTGCGCGTGGTGCGGTTGAGGAGACGCACGCCCATGCGCTCCTCCAGCCCCCGTATGGCATGGCTCAAGGTGGAAGGCGCCGCCCCTATCTCATCAGCCGCACGGCGGAAGCTACGGTGCGTGGCGACGGCCATGAAGGCAGCGAGATCGTTGAGCGACGGGCGAGACATTGATGGGTTTTTTGCATCAGCTCATGCCGATTTCAAGGGCTAATGATCGCAATTCGGCCGTCCTATTTCCTGTTGGCAGTCAACCAGGAGATATGAAATGGAAAAGACCTGGCTCATAACAGGTGTGTCGTCCGGCTTGGGCCGGCTGCTGGTGGAGAAGGCGCTGTTCAGAGGAGACCGCGTTGTCGGCGCCAGCCGCAGCGAGGGTACGCTGGCCGACCTGCAGTCACGCTACCCTCAACGGCTCAGCATCGTCGCGATGGATCTCAAGGACCAGCGCTCGGTCCGTGCCGGGGTCGACCGCGCCTTCGCGGCGTCACCCCGCATCGACATCGTTGTCAGCAATGCAGGATATGGCCTACTCGGCGCGGCCGAAGAAGCTAGCGACGCGCAGGTACGGGATATCATAGCCACCAATCTCATCGGCGCGATCACGCTCATGCAGGCGACATTGCCGCATCTGCGCAACCAAGGCGGCGGCCGCATCCTGCAAGTGTCCAGCGAGGGAGGCCAAATCGCCTACCCCGCCTTCAGCCTCTATCACGCGACCAAGTGGGGTATCGAAGGTTTTGTCGAGTCCGTAGCGCAGGAGACGGCTCCCTTCGGCATCGAGTTCAGCCTCATAGAACCCGGCCCGGCGCGCACCGCGTTCGGCGGCAATCTTGCGCAGGCCGAGCCGCTCGCGGTTTATGAGGGGACCCCTGCCGACGGAATTCGCCAAGCCGCCCGAGGCTCCTGGGTTATCAAGGGCGACCCCGACCGCATGACGGACGCGATGATCAGACTTGCCGATCAGGAGGGTCCGCTTCCGAAGCGGCTGGTGCTCGGTGCCGATGCCTATGCAGGGATCCGCAAGGCACTGCTTTGCCGCATCGAGGAGCTCGACAGACAGAAGGACGTCGCGATCGCCGCCGACTTTACCGAGGAGGAATTGGCGCGGCTTTGATCCACCTCCCCACCCGACCGGCCAGGCGGATGCCCTCTCAACGCCGCCCCTCTTCCCTACAGACGCCGTGGCGCCCGCAACCGCGGGCTGTCCCGCCATCAACACAAAGGAACACCAAATGCACCCACGTGAAGCCATCTTCCCCGCCAAGCGCCATGCCTTGTACGATCTCCATCGATATTCAGCAGCCATTCGCTCCGGCGATCTTCTTTTCGTTTCCGGTCAGGTCGGCAGCCGTGAAGACGGCTCCCCGGAGCCGCTCTTCGAGGATCAGGTTCGGCGGGCCTTCGCCAATCTGCGCGCGGTCCTGGCCGCTGCCGGCTGCAGTCTGGAGGATATCGTCGACGTCACCACCTTTCACACCGACCCGGCCGGACAGGTCGAGACAGTGATGGCCATCCACGCGGAAGAGATCGGCGCACCGCCCTATCCGAACTGGACGGCGGTGGGCGTCAACTGGCTCGCAGGCTTCGACTTTGAGATCAAGGTCATCGCCCGCATTCCTTGAGGATCGGCAACGGATTGGCAGATTGGCGCTGACGCCCTTCACGACACGGACTCACTCGGCCGAGCTGGCGGCGTAGCTCTGATGAAATCTATGAAGGCGCGCAGGGGCGCTGGCACCAGCCGGCGCCCGGGATAGTAAAGGAAGGGCCCGGGAAAGCTCAGCCACCATGGCTCCAGCACTGGCTCCAGCGCTCCGCTTTCGAAGTACGGACGCAGCCAGTCCTCGAAGATGGAGACAATGCCGGTCCCGGCAATCGCCGCTGCGATCCCAAGATCCGAGCCGCCGCCCGCCTGCACCACGAGAGAGGTGGGCGGGTCGATCGTGACGGCCTCACCGTCCCGCTCGAACTCCCAGGGACTGATTGGCCGGCCGACGAAGCGGCCGCGGATACAGCTGTGGGAAAGCAGGTCGCGCGGATGCTGCGGTCGGCCGCGCACATCCAGGTAGGCTGGCGAGGCGCCGCTCGCATAGCGCTGGATGCGAGGCCCGATCGGCACGGCAATCATGTCCTGCTGCAGCCGTTCGTCGTAGCGGATGCCGGCATCGCAACCCGCGGCGATCACATCCACGAAGCTCTCGTCAGTCATGATCTCAAGCCTGATGTCGGGATAGGCCGCAAGGAAGGGCGAGACGATGGGCGGCAGGACCAGCCTTGCGGCGCTGACCGGCACGTTCAGCCGCAGCACGCCCGCCGGGCGGTCGCGGAAACCGCGGGCGAAATCGAGCGCGGCATTGATCTCGCCGAATGCCGGTCCGAGCCGCTCCATCAGCCCGCGACCGGCTTCCGTCGGCACCACGCTGCGTGTGGTGCGGTTGAGAAGCCTGACGCCGAGTTCCGCCTCGAGGCGCCGCACGGCGTCGCTCAGCGCGGACGCGCTGATATCACTCGCCCGAGCCGCCTCTCGGAAGCCGCCGGCCCGGGCCACCTTCATGAAGGCGCCGACGTCGGCCATGTCCGGCCTGTCCCGTTCCATATTCCCTCCTTCAATTGTCCGGCATCTCGTACAGCCTGTGCAGAGCATAGCTGATTGTCCGGTCAGGGGAACGTGTTTACCTCAGCTACGTCATCAAGAACGGAGACAGGCGCATGTCCAGTGTGGCAAAATCAGGAACTTTTGTGCTCGGCAACCGAGCGGTAAACCGGCTCGGCTATGGAGCGATGCAGCTCGCCGGCAAGGGCGTTTTCGGCCCACCCAACGACCGCGCCGAAGCGGTCGCCGTACTGCGCGAAGCCGTCGAAAGCGGCGTCAACCATATCGACACCAGCGACTTCTACGGCCCGCACGTTACCAACGAGATCATTCATGAAGCGCTCCATCCCTACCGGGACGACCTGGTCATCGTCACCAAGGTGGGTGCCAGGCGCGGCTCAGATGCTTCATGGATCCCGGCCTTCACCAAGGAAGAACTGACGCAGGCCGTGCATGACAACCTGCGCAATCTTGCACTCGATGCGATCGAAGTTGTGAACCTGCGCGCCATGTTCAGCGTGCACGGCCCGGCCGAGGGTTCGATCGAGGAGCCGCTGACCGTGCTGGCCGATCTCAAACGTCAGGGGCTGATCCAGCATATCGGTCTTTCGAACGTGACCGCGAGCCAAATCGCGGAAGGACGCAGGATCACGGAGATCGTCTGCGTTCAGAACATGTACAATCTCGCCAACCGCGGCGACGATGCCCTGATCGACAGGCTTGCCGCGGAGGGCACCGCCTATGTGCCCTTCTTCCCCCTCGGCGGCTTTTCGCCGCTGCAATCCTCGACGCTGTCGGATGTGGCGGCCCGGCTCGGCGCGACGCCGATGCAGGTGGCGCTCGCCTGGCTGCTGAAACGGGCACCAAACATCCTGTTGATCCCCGGCACCTCCTCGCGTGTCCATCTGAGGCAGAACATCGCCGCCGCCGAAGTGGATATCCCGGAAGACGCAATGGCCGAACTCGACGGAATGTTGCCGGCCTGAGGTGAACAGGCGAAAGGACCATGGCCGGGGCGGGCGACCGTGACGCGGCGGTGGGACGGCCATCTCTGTTTCCGCAAGAGCCGGCGCGGAACGTCCGCACCGGCTCTCGATGGGCTTCGCCTTAACTGTCTTCCCTGACGCGATAGGCTTCCGGCAGGACGAAAATCTCATCAGCGCGGCCATAACCGCCGTCCTTCACTTCCTCAATCAGCACCATCGTGTGCGGCCGTGCCGCTTCGGAGAAGTATTCAACGATCATATCCGTCACGCGGTGCACGATCTCTTCCTTCTGGGCTCGGCTGAGCGCGGCTTCAGGCGTCTTGATATTGACGAAGGGCATGGGATTCTCCAATGAAAGAACACAAGGGCAAGAACGCTTATTTTCGCGGCTTTTCCTTGGGTTCGGTTATGTTTTGACCGGCGTTTGGGCCCGATCAGTTAAAGCTT
>Ga0268362_100045_pt1 | contig 76742 bp, 65 predicted proteins | sample MetcocultureR2M_FD_197214 | JGI IMG/M metagenome (GOLD analysis project Ga0268362, IMG submission 197214) | Soil microbial communities from Anza Borrego Desert, Southern California, United States - Methanotrophic co-culture R2-M | ecosystem: Environmental > Terrestrial > Soil > Desert | place... | reverse complement strand
AGGGTGGGGAAAAGCGCCCGCCGCCGCGCGGCCAGACACCGCACCACTCCGGGAAGGCGCGCCAGCGCTGGCGCTTCGGGCAAGAAAAAAGCCGAGCGAGAGGCCTGGCTTCTGAATCGGTGGTGGTGGATTAGGGAACCGAACCTGCGTCCCATATCCCAACACGATAGCAAAACTCTCTGCAAAAGGGCATGGATTCGAGCAGTTGGCCGTTTTCCCTGTTGAGCGATGGTCACTAGGGCGGTGTAACTTTGCAAGGAGTCCGCTTACTGCTTGCGATGTCGAATATCACTGCATTTCATGCCAAGCACCCCGTCCGCTGCCGCGGCTGTAACTGATAGGAAATCATTTGCGTGGAGGGCGACGCATTGGTAACCCAGCTCGTTGTGCTAGAACCGCTGAACGTTTAACCGTTTCATTACTGAGCTCTGTAGGCAGCCGTTCTCGCGTTCCATCAAATAACGTTCCCATTGGGGCAAGTCGAACCGTCGGAAAACCAAACTGGTCACCGGTAATATCTGCGTCAACTAACTTGCTCCCAATCTGAAACCGATTAAACCAGTGGCTTTCCCCTTGAACTAAAGCACTGACGAGAGACCCGCCGAGAGTATGCTGAACGATAGCGGCAACAGCCGCGCAATGTCCGATACTTGCTACATTCCCACCAATTCCACCGAGCGCAGTGTCTGGACTAAAGACAGGATCCAGGATCGCTCTCATCTGGGTGAGACTATTGCGCAGTTGATCAAGGGTCAAAAACACTGGCATGCTGCGACTTTCCTCAGAAAGTTGTACATCCGTGCAACTATGACCTCTCGTATGTCCCGCAGTTTGATGTTGAGTAGACATTACTTCACCAGAACGCTATATCCATATTCATCACTAGGATAGCTATCCATTTTTCATGGTCGTCGCAATCCAAAGCTTGCGATCACACCTGCAACTAGGCCAAGCCCTATAGCCGCAAATGATCGTATTGGCTTGTCTGTAATTTGCGGGTTCCACAAAATTGGTACGAGACCTTGGAAACCGAGAAATGCACCTACAAGCAAGCCTTGCCACGTCAAAGTCCAGACACGAGGAGAAATACGCAAAGACATGTCGAACTCAAATACCGAATCCGAAAAGCTTGCTCCACGATCTGATAAGTTCTTACCACCAGTTACCGGCTTAGTTTCTTCGGCCTCTCGTTGAAAGCTAGCATCGAGAGGTAGTCGGAAAAAAGTAATTAAGGAATCTACATGCGAAGTGCAGGATTTAGTCCTAAATCTAAGTATCTTCTCATCATAAGGGGAGTCCACCGCAAGTCGTGTCGTCGATACGAAGGCAATATGCTCATCCTCACTATCAGCAAGTAAGAAATCTACATCCTTAAGCCGGATTGAGCCTTCATCCTTAGAGTCTGGACTGTAATGAACAATTCTGATTTCATATGTTGAGTTTGCCCTCAGTGGCCAAGTACCTTTGGATGCATTAATAAGATTATTCGTTCCAACTTGAAAGATACCTTCAACAAAATAAAAAAAGCTTATAGATTTAAAGTCATCGAACTTGTGGAGTTCAGAAACAAGATCTTGCCAGTCCGTGATTTCTACTTTTTGCTTAACGTATGAAAGCGCCTTGTTAATCGAATTACAGAACATTCCAACGAGTTGCCCACCTTCCCACTTTGGAGTATTTGCCTCTGAGATAAGTGCCTGATTAAATGCTCTTAGATCGTCCGCGATTTTGAATTCGCGCAGTTCAAAATCCAATACAACGATCCGCCCTATTACCTTTGATCCGAGCAATTTAGCGGCACGAAGCGGAACAGCAGTTGGTGCAACAGTTTTGTCGTACCTAGCTAGATAAGCAATAAGTACATCCTGCGTGTCGCAGCGGTTTTCTCGAAAGCTTTCACGTAATTCTGCCGGAACTATTTTTTCGTCGTATCGAAAACGAAGACGGCATCCGACTGGCATGGAAACAGCCCGAAGAGCATCTTGAAGGTACCGGGGCCGGATCCCGGACGAAAGGCACAGTAAACTAGCCATATCCTCCTCCTGCAACTCGGCTACTTACGAACTGTACCGGCTCTACGGAGCGTCGACGTGATGCCGTTTGACGGATCAACATCTTTCCAATTTCTCCACGGATGTTTCAAGTTACGGCCAAATTATCATTGAGGGTCTTAAGCGTCCAGATATTGAGGTCCCTTTTCAAAGTGATGCACGATGCTGGTGCAGCGACGCAATTGAGTCCTGATCTACTCAGGAAGGCAGCCCTGATCAGGTACCAGGATTGGATCGCTCCAACTGTCGTTATTTTTCGCTGCCCGATTCGCCACGCCGATGCAGAAAACTGTCCGGCTTGCCCAACTAAGGGATCGCTTTGCATCCGCCTCCTGACGAGAGTGCTGATGGGAATCTCGAAGAATCGCTCTTCAGGCGGTGCTTATGTTTTTATTGTATTTTCAATTGCATACGTTGTCGAAGATCACGGAGATTCCCTGTCCCCCAGAACTCCGCGAATTTTTCGAAGAGGCCTGATCGATTATGCGGTTCCGTTCTTGGCATGCGAAGTGGGTCTAGCCTGTACAACTGCAAATCTTCGCGGCTTTCTGCACGGCTCGCCTGCAACAATGAACAAATAAGATATTGATATTAAAATACAAAAGTGGCGCGATCACGGGAAATGTTGCTGGAAGACGGAACATCACTGGAGCATTCTTACTCATTAGGTATTACAATTGTGGTTTTGGTAATACGTGCGAGGCCAGACATGCCTACAACACTCACCAGCAAGGGGCAGGTCACTATCCCGAAAAAGATTCGCGATGCCCTCAATCTTACCCCCGGATGTGAAGTGGAATTTTCTGTCAATCGCGACGGTGAAGTGGTTCTGCACAAGATCGAAGAACCAACCAAGCCTGGAGGCGACCGTTTTGAAGCCGCCCGCGGCAAGGCAGATATCAAGTGGCGAACGGACGAGTTGATGGCCTTGCTGCGCGGAGAGGATTGATGCTGTTGGTAGATACCAACGTGCTGGTCGACATCCTAGAAGATGATCCCCAATGGGCCGATTGGTCGGTTCAACAACTCAGGGCCCAGTCCCAAGTCCATTCGCTCGGGATCAACCCGATCATCTACGCTGAATTATCGCTTACCTTCTCCACGGCTGAGGCGCTTGATCAAACGGTTACGGATCTCGGACTCGATGTGTTGGAAATGCCGCGTCCGGCACTCTTCCTGGCGGGCAAGGCGTTTATTCGCTACCGCCATGCCGGGGGCCAAAAAAGCAATGTACTCGCTGACTTTTTTATAGGAGCACACGCCGCAGTTCTGGGGTGTCCGATTTTGACTAGGGATCCGCGGCGATATCGTACCTATTTTCCAACCGTTCCATTGATTACGCCCACTACAGACCACCCCAATTGATTGCTATTGAGATAGGAACGTGCATGTCGTCTGTGATTCCTAGTTGGGGGGCTTGGCATGGCTCGGTGTTAATCGAGCGTAGTGTGTTCGCTAACACGCTCCACAAGGGTATGCGCACCGGCTGTGGCTGAAAGCTCATCTGGTGCTCAATAGGGCCGAAAACATAGTGTTAGCGGTGGTTTATCACTCTCCTGCTTAAACCGGTAAGGTATTACGATTAGCCCCTTAAAGGCTGAATTTATTTGAGTAAGGTAGCTTTTGGAAAACTTGATCATAAGAGATGTCTGCAACGGCAGACAGGCAGACTTATTTAACGGAGTACCTGAGGATCAGGATTGGCGCCTATTTAAGCCCAGCATCGACGATGATGGCACGGCTTACGAGCGAATGCGCCGATTAGTAAGACTTCCGCGAAGCGAAGCAATAACTCAACTCGACGCGCTCGTTCGCGCTAATGATTCTCATGCGCCGCAGGCTCTTCGTATACGAGTTGCAGCGTCACTGTTGCGAGATCTAATCCAGATTGGCTGGGAACTGAATGTTGATCCGCACTGGATTTACGTGCGACCGCCGAAGACAACCAATCAGGCTGAGCGGAAGGAAAGTATCCGTCAACAATTACTGTTTGGCAGAAATGACCAACTCGCAGAGGAATCAAACCGCCGATTTCTCTTTTCGCTTGAGCGCCCTTCAAAATACGCCTCGTCTAAGCCGGTGACCGACTTAATCGCTGACGGGCGTAGACTCGTAGAGCAACTGAATCATGTCCTGTCCTTCCCAATCGAGCAACGATCAGAGTTACTTAGGCAAGTTTGCCAACCCTATCTGCAGTTGGTAAGTGAAGAACGTGACCCGCATACCAATATCCGCCTGATCGATATTTGGCGATATTTCCGTCACAGTTGGGTCACTAGATATCGATCGTCGCCGGGTCGTAACCTTTTTTACCTTGTTCGCGACGCGGCTCAGCCCAGCCACCCCGTAATGGGAATTGCCGCTCTCGGAAACACAGTAATGCAATTAACAACCCGAGATCGAACTTTGGGTTGGACCCTGGATGGTTTGTTTGATCTTCTGGTGCGGGGGCTTGTTTCCGATGCAGAAACACTGGCGGCCTTTCGTCATCGTTTGGAGGAGGACTACGATCAGATATTCCTCGACGACTTACCAGTAGACCGGCGTATCGACTACAGCGTTGACGATGAAACTCTAAGTAGACTCACTGTTATTGAGGAGGACGCTCAAAAAGCACGAGAGGATGCACTCAGAGGTGATGATGATAGGAGCGCAGCGAAGCGTCCGGACGACAACTTGTCACTGGAGCAATTACAGGAACTAACGAAGACCCCGCTTTACAGATCAAAGCGCGCAAGGGCCGTTAAAGAAATATTGAAGGCATACCGAACCCTGGCTTCATGGACCGGCAGCATCAAAATGTTGGTTGAATCCGAAGATGGTGCCTGGGCTGTTGGGGTTGTCATCAAGCAGCTAAAAAAGCGGTTTTCCGCTACCAGCATGATGGAGATCACTGTCTGCGGAGCTGTTCCACCGTACAACCATCTACTCGGTGGCAAGTTGGTTTGCTTGATGATGATGAGCCCTCGAATCGTTCGTGATTATCGCGAACGATATGACAATGTTGTCAGCATTATTGCGAGCCAAATGGCTGGTCGCCCAATAATCAAGGAGCCTCATTTGGCGTTCCTCGGGACTACAAGCCTCTATACCGACTACTCTGCCCAATATAACCGCGTTCGATTGCCGGCCGGTACTGTAACTGGACAAATCTTGCCGATCGAGTATCGCAGTCTAGGGAGGACCGAAGGTTTTGGGTCTCCCAACCTCTCAGCAGAGACTGAACAAGGACTGGCGCTTCTCGCTGAAACTGTAAAGAACTATCGCAATGTTAACTTTATGTTTGGCGAGGGACAAAGTCCGAAACTCCGCCAATTGCGCGAGGGCTTTGCGGCACTGGGGCTCAATCAGACCAATCTGTTGCAGCATGGAGCGCCTAGAATCATCTATGGAGTATCTCTCGTCGGCAATCTCGAGCGAGTTCTCCTCGGCGTCGATGACCAGCCAATTTATGCGCTTGATCCAGAGTCTGGAAATGCCGAATCACAAATCGCTGACTACTGGATCAGCCGGTGGCTCACCTCGCGCCTGAACTATCAACCTGCCTTGGAGGCGGTAGCAAATTCCAGTCCACTTAAAGAGCGGGTATCCCGCTTCATTCCCGATCGCCTCGAGGCACCCGGGGGGCAGCGTAACCTTTTCTATAACCATTCCGCCTTAGAGAAGATCGGTATGACTACAGATGCCAAAGCTGACGAACGACTCAGGTTCATTCGTCTGCTGTATAGGAATGAGAGCGCGTTTAGCGATCATGTGAGTTTGGCTCGACTGAAAGAGCTAAATATCAGGACGAAGTTGGAGGAAGTTGTTCGCAAGATCGTTCGTGCAGGTGGCTCTGTAGTCATTACTGGTAATGCGGGGGACGGAAAGACTCATGCAATTCTGTTGATGAAAAATGACCTTAAGGAGGCAGAAGTCATTACAGATGCGAGTGAACACTCTGCTGAGGAAATCGTCACCCGCTGGCAGCGGGCTCGTGATGAAAACAGACCATTCTGTATCGCTATCAATGAAGGCCCTTTAGTGGATCTGGTCAGAACATTCCGAGACCGACATCCTTGGCTCGAGGAAATTCGAGGTAATTTGTTGAAATTGGTGGGTTACCGTCCTCTCGATTCTGCACAGGTCGATGATGATGATGCTTGGAAGCCCAGAAGTTCTGAGACGATAGTAGTCGATCTCAGCCTTCGACGAGTTTTGTCAGCCGACTTAACCAAAGCCATTATCGACAAATTGACGGACGATCAATGGTATCAATCGTGTTCAGCGTGTCCAGCATTCAACATTTGCGCAGTGACCTATAACCGCAAAATGCTTCGTTCTCCGTTGCCCCAAGAGCGGATGATAAAACTATTAACCGTTGTTGGTGAACGTGGCGCGCGGGTTACATTTCGAGAAGCTCTCGCTTTTGTTTCCTATCTAATCTTTGGCGGACGTTCATGCGACGAGTTGAAGGAATTGGGAAAGGCTGAGGCGACTCGTTACTACTGGAACGCATTTGAGGGGGAAGGTGTAATTTTTGAAAACTTGGCACGAGGTCTCGATCCCTTAAAGCTAACTGAGGCTCGTGTTGACGAGCGACTTTGGCGCGGAATTTTTAAACCCGATGATTTTGTCGGACATCACCATTTCCCAGTTCTACAAAAGAATCTTGATGAAGTTTCGGAAAAGGAACCGCAAAGCGTTCGTGATGACTTCACGGCTCTCAAGAGGCGCTGGTATTTCGAGCATCAAGACGGTCGGCTATTGGTGTTTTCTGATGCTGACAAGATGTTTCAGGAACTTCAAGACACTCAACAGGCGATGGCTATACGGCTTAGCCGACTCCTGGCTCTGATAAACGGTTGGTGGAATAAGGGCGATCGAACAAAAAGTGACGCGCTACGCCTTTGGACACGTTTGTCCTACTCCCCCCGTCCAAGAAGTCAGGCAATGGTTTCCGGGCATTCTGTGCCTCGTTTGAAACTGGGTCTATACAAGCCTGAACTGGCACCAGTACTCCGCCGCGCCTTCGGCGAACAACCAATAAGCCATCTCTTATTGGCGTCAGTTGATGATCCTAGGTTCGCACATCTACTGGTTGATACGACTCTGCTACAGGCCCTTATGACAGGATCGATCTCAGAGGGTGGTGATGAGATCGTCCGGCGGTTAAGTCAGTTTAATGACACGCTCGCTCAGTACGCTGAAAAGAGTCCAGACATTCGCACAATTGAAGTGCTCGATCCCCACAGCGAGCTTCGGACAACCGTCGTCGTCGATCTGGCTAACCGTCGCTACGACTCAGCCATCTAGAGCGCATCATGAACAAAGAAATCCGCAAAGCAATCAGTGACGAGATTCATCGTCGCCACGGCTATCGATTCATGGAGGCCAAGATCAAACCTGTGCATATCGCAAATGCACTGATGAGAACTGAGCACCAGTGTGTTGGTCGGATGTCCGTTCTCAAACAACTTTTCCAGGCAACGTTAAACCAAAATACTATCGATCACCGCTTGGAAGCCGCTCGATCCTTAGTAGAAAACTATCGAGAGCGATGGGGACGGCTTGGTGAAGCTGACGATCTGAGATCATCAGCCTTAATGACTAAGGTCTTGCCCCTAATCAGAACGCTAATGGGGGCAGATGGAGCTGTGTTTGGCGCGTCACCAGAGTGGTCTTCTTTTTCTTCGCCCACGGCACTAACAGTCACGAGCGACGTTTCTGATGATGGAGCCGGGCCGTTTATCCATCGGCTGTGGAGTGGGCATGGTGAGAGTGAACGATTGGAAATTCTCGATCTGCTCAACAGCCTAACTGCACCTGGGAAAAATGCTTCAGAGTTGGATGATCTTTCAGCACTCCTCGCTCCGTTGGTAGAAGGTATAAAGAAAAAGCCGACTTCATCTATTACTGCAGAAGACTTAGCTATCAGTCACTCGCCCATCGAGACTGCTTTACGTGATGCAGCTAGGTCCTTGGCTGCTTATGAAACGAAACTTAAGCCGAATCCGATAGCTACACTGCAGCGGATTGTATTGCTGGCTGCATTGTCAGTATTTATGCACGCTGCAACAAGGCCGCGAGAATGGTCTGGGATGCCAGAGCGCATTCTCCTTCTAGATGCATCGGGGGATGCCTATTCAAACATTGCAGACGCTAGTACGCGCAGCGTCGCCCAACTAATCGCCGACGCACGTGAATACATGGCCCATGTCCTGAGAGATCTGCTCAGGGCGGAAATATCTAATTGGCACGAAAAGCCAATAGAAGCAATTAACTGCCTGATGGAAAAACTTGGGCACGCTCCAATCGATAACAGTAATCCTGTGATTAAGCGATTGTCCGATATCCAATCGGAATCTGAGCCGGCAGAGGTTGAGTCAGAGTCGGCAGAAGAGATTATTCGTGCGATTGAGGGTAATTCAGGACGCGGCTTAGATGGCTATCTGCGACTTCTTGGTATTCGATGTGGATTTCTGTATCCGCAGCAGAAGAATCCCAAGAAGCGTTTAGTACCCACAGATAGAACACTTGAGGTTATTGTTGCCTCTGTGATTGATGTTTCTGCTCAGCCCATTGAGTACCGCGACTTTCTCGACCTGTTACGCCAACGATGGGGAATTATCGTTGGCGGTCGTGTCAACGATTCGGAATTGTTATCCGAAATCGGCGCACTAGTACGCGCCAGAGAATTGACCGAAAACAGTGAGCGATTCTTGTCACGCTTGGAATCGATTGGCCTGGCACGACGTCTGGCAGACAGCGTCGCGGTTGTTGGACTCTTGGAAGACAGTTATGAGTGAAATCAAGAAGACAGTTGCGAAGCGAATCGCCGAACTTCTAATTGGAGAGATCGAATCGGCAGTTCAGCGCGAGGAATTTGGCGTTATTGCTAGAGACATTACCCCCCTTGACCGGGAACACTTCCTTGCGTGTCTTCCGGGGTTGATGGCAAAGACAGGGAAGAAACTTCGGATATCGCTCGTACATGAACCTCAACTGGTATCTATCTTCCACGAGGCATATCCCAAGTATGCGGACTTGATTGCTGCCGACGAGGAAACTGCTGTTCAGTGGCGCAACCAGAATCTGAAAACTATCGTAGTTATAGCAGACGGTCCTCTTGGTAAAGCGGCTTCGCTCAATACGTTCCGGCAGTTAGATGAACAGCCTCTAATTGCGAGACTTTGCAATACTGAGCGAGATAAAGCCGAGGTCGTTTGGCTGCGGACATTATGGGATTCACTAAAATCAAAGCGTTGCCCAACGTTACCAGTGCAAGCATTGACTCGTTTTGCAGTCACGCTGTCGGAATTGCCAACCCATGAACGATCCATGAGGGCGCCGTCGAACCTGGGGGCACTTGGGCTCTTTCCTGATTCCCATTTAGCTGATGAAAGCACCGAGGCAAGAATTGTCAAGAGACTACGTAGCAACGCGGAAATGCTCGCAATGGTACGGAATGCAACACCAGAGGATTGGGATCGGATGTCAAGTTTCTGCCGGCAATCTACGGGTCAAGCGAAGACAAAATTCAATGCGTTAAGGAAGCGATTAAAGGCCATTGACTATAAATCCGCAACTGGGTTGGAGGAATTGGATCTCACAGATGTGCAGATCCTTTGGCGGGGAAAAATTGCAACGAACACGTCGCCGTCGGATAACGGAAGGGAAAAGGACTCCACCAAGACACTTGTGGAATCGAAGGTCGCGGAACTCCTGCTTGAAGGCAAGCATGAGGCCCTAGCCGATATTGCAGAAGCTGTTGCCCAACACGCCCAAGCAGCTGAAAACGATCAAATTTTGGGGGATGAAGAGTCCCTTACTTACTCCGATGGCAGCGGCATAAAGAGCCAGAGTGTAGAGAACATTGTCGCCGTAGCACGTGCCGACGTAATTGCCCTAGCTAAGTCCCGTTCCACTAAAACCGAATGGGGTGGAATTATCGAAGTCGAGTCGGATCGCCTTGAAGCCTTAACGGAGGTTTCCGCATTCAAGTCATGGCAGCCTTTCCTCTTCCCAGAGTTCAAGAATTGGCTCAGCGAATTTGTCGAGGCGCAACTGGCTCCGGACGTCTGTTGTGAGCTTACGGAGAGACTTGCCGCCGCACGAGACCAGTTGCTAAGACATATTAGCGAACTGGCGGTGTCACCGGTCGCACTGATGGCTGGTCGACCGGCGGCTCTTCAAGCGGCCGAGGACTACCTGGATGCCTACGATCAACTATTAAAACAATTGCATTCGGGCTATCAAGAAATGTTCTCGCAAGCCATGGATGAGGCCGAGCGGATCATTCATTGGCTCCTTTCAATGGAACTGTACGTCTATCGACGTGACTCGACCACCGAAGTACTGCTCTCGCCGATTCATCCTCTTAATCTTTGGCGAAGTGTCGCTATCGTTAAAGATTTGCAACTTCTCGGAGGTAAGTTATCTGACCAGGAGCGGGAGACATTGATCGCTGCTGCTGCAGAGGACCTTCAACTCCTTAACGTTTTGGTGCTGCCCAAAATCGCTTCTGCCGACGGGCAAACACGGTTACTTGGTCATGCAGGCTTCGTTGCTCATCTACCCATGTTCAAAGAAGCTCCAAGAGGGGTCCTTGAACCTGATGGTATTAAAACTATCAACGCGCTGACCCAGTTGATTGCGCATCTAAGACCATTTGCGCGTCCTGGTCTCCAAGTTCTTTTAGTCAATGCACCGCGGCCGTCAAGGTTTATCGAGTCGATCCTCGAGGCGCTGGATCTCGATAACACATCAACTGAGGATACATTTTGGGGTGTTCATTTTCGGTTTCGCTATACATCTGACGATACTCGTGGCTGGACATCTGAACTGGAGGATATGGACGATCAATTGAAGGATCGTATCCGCAAGGGCCAGGAAAAGGGGCTGGTCACGCTTTCAGTGCACTCCGAGGCAAAGAAATGGCCTGACATCATCACGGAAGCTAACGATCTACCATGTCACTTATCGGTTGTGTTTGATCCATTCGAAGTACGCACTGCCCTGGTATCGCGGGCTGCACTACATGATCTCAGCCCCTGGATGCCAACATGCGAGTATCGCTATAACAAACTCAAAAAACAAATCATGGTAGTGCCAGTGGCCGAGGAATATATCTTTGCGACATATTTTGCAGCTGCGACACTTGTCCATGGTGAGTTGCGATCTAGCACCGCTACCCACCAGCCACAAGTATCGGTTATTAAAGGGTGGTTAGATCAGTTGGCGAAGACCAGCACATGGACTGTGGTCGCAGACCCCCACAGGGTCTTATTGCCCAGACTCGGAGATTCCGATGTGATTGATCGTCGAACTGAACGTGCTCGCCAACTCACAACGTTTGGTTCGGATCTGAGTCCATTTATACGGCGCCTCGACCAACAATTGCGAAAGACTCACTTTGTGGCGGAACCTCCGACGCTCGAGCAATTAATTCGGGATCTCGTTGCAATGGAGCCTAATGGAATTCTCGGCTTAGTTGGCGGCGACAAAAGCAAACACGTAAAGGGCGCCCTTGGCAAATTGATCGCAATGCGTTGGTATCGGCGCCTCGATCCTAGTGGTCTCGCCGTAAGCTTGGATACCCAAAATGCTCGTCGGTGGCTTAGTGCCGGAGGGCACTCAAATGAGAAGGCAGACCTACTTGGCCTTAGGGAAGAAAGTGGCGAACTCGTTATCGATGTTATCGAGGTTAAGGCGCATGACGAAGCCACCCCTTACACAATTCAAGATGGTGTGGTTAAAGGACATGCAGTGGATCAGGTTCTTTCAACGCTACACGCATTGGCCGAGGTCTTCGGCTCCAATAGCGATTCGCCTCTGGCGAAACCTCGTAGAGAAGTATTGCGGGAACACCTATACACAGCGCTCTTGAGAGACCTTGATCCCAACTACATTGAACGTTGGCACAATATTCTTCAAGACCTGTTTAATGGGAGTGTAAAGGTCAAATTAGCTGGAAGAATTGTGCATGTACAATTGGCGAGTGTAGCGAATGCTGGACGATACACTTACCAGACTGAATCCGGTATTCCGATTCAGATTGATACTCTCGCTGCGACCGATGTTGGTTTAGTCCTCACGGCTACTCGCCTCGTAAGAGAAGAAATTGATCTTCAAACCAATTCAGCCAGCCAGACTGACGTTTTGGTACCGATTGAACCGGCACGCGCATTTCTTGCTTTGTCTAAACTTACTGAACAGCGCTTGTCTGGCGAAGAACCTTCGCTTCTACCTGAGCCGAGTAGTGACTCAATTACCGGAAAAGTTGAAATAAAATTTTCAAAATCGGAAGTCGAGTCTTCGAACTTCTCCCTGTCTTCGTCGGATAGAGAAGAACCTGCCGATGGCACTACCGCCGCACAACCATATCCGATCGCACTTGAAATACTTCTAGGTCAAGAGGTCAACTCGAAGAGTCCAATCTCGTGGGCTCCTGGCCGTCAGAGCAATGGCTTTTTCCTTATCCTTGGTGCGTCAGGTTCAGGTAAAACGGAGACACTAAAGGTGCTCGGAAAGGGGATCTCCAATTACGGCGTGCCGGTTCTTGTTTTCGACTTTCACGGGGACGTTATATTTCCTGGCCTGAAGTCCGTATTAATGTCGTCAGGAACATCAAGCAAAATTGGAATCAACCCTATGGAGTTGGACTCGCAATGTGCTGAAGAGACAGGACTGTACGATCAGCGCAAAGTCTTGCGTGACATGATTAGGAATGCAGTGCCGGCTCTGGGACACCGACAAAACGCGATACTGCGTGATGCATTTGAAGAGGCATACGCCCGTGCGGGTTTTGAGGACTCCAATTCAGCGACATGGAACAACTCTCCCCCAACCTTTGGTGATGTTGAGGAGATTCTTGGAACCTGGGTGGAAGACGACAGCAAAAAGACTCAGCGTTCAGCCATTGAAGGTTGTCTAGCAGCTGTACAGGAGATTTTTGAACACCCGATTTTCCATCGCACAGAGCACGTGTCGATCGAGGAAATTCTATCGACTAGTGTTCGGCTTGATCTCAGCAAACTACCCGATGATGTGCGCTATATCGCAACTGAGACATTGTTGAGAAAGATTTTCCGAGTACTGAGGCTCAAAGGTCCAATTCCGGTGCAGCCAGTTGACGACAGACAGCGATTTCGGCTTTTTGTCCTAATTGATGAGGCGAAGATTCTGAGTACTGGGGGTGGGGACCCTGATGCTCCAGATCGAATTTTGAACTTACTTTTTACAGAGGCTCGTAAGTTCGGCCTAGGCATGATTCTGGCTTCCCAGATGAGTGATCATTTTGGATCGGAAGTTAAAGCAAATGCTGCGAGTTGGCTTGTTCTTAAGCCAATGGATATCAAGGAGGCGAAGAAGAATGCGCCTAATGTCCACATGGATCCTGAAGCCTTAACGAGTCTAAAAGGGAGGGGTGACGGGTATCTTCGAGATAGAGCCTCCGCGCGGGCAAAACGCATTCAAATTCAGGCCCTCCAGAACGAGGAGTGCTGCCATCGAGTTGACGATTAAAAATAGATATTGGGGGGGACATGCTTGAACAACAACGTCATCTCTCGGAACGGTTCAATGCACTCCGGGCTAACCGTAGTGGATCAGTGTTCTTTATCGAGCACGGGTTGACGCTAACAGAGTTGGAAGATTTAAAAATTGCGCTGAGAGTCACCCTTGCAGCCCACCCACCAGATGAGCGCTACTGGGACATCTATCCTCTTCCTTTACTAGTCGTTGCAACTGAGGTCGGCTACCGGTATCGCGGCAATGGAACCGATTTCTGGCCCATGTTTGATAAAGTATTAGGGGTAAATTTCACTCCTCAAGCTCGGCAACGGGTGCGTGATCTTTACGAGGCCGCAGCTAACAGGTATCACGGTGCGTCCCCGCCAGACTCTCCGTGGGCTAAAGCGTTCCACCTTATTGCTTGGCCGATTACTCATGCCCTACTTCCAGTGGAGTTCCATAGACCGCTCGCCGCTACATTGGCCAATCTGCCCGAAAGAGTTCGGGATATGGATGACGCTGGATTATACATGGCCGTCCGTTATGCTATGGGACCTATCTCTGTGCGTTTCGAGACATGGCTCTCGGACCGGGAACTTGTGGTCGCCGTAGTGCGTCACCTTCTGGGTGCAGTTTATCCAAGCCCTTTGGATTCAACTGCTCTCGAAAGGATTTCCGAAGACATCATGCGGGACGAGGTTGCCCGACGTGATGTTGTTTTTGCTCAGAGAGTACAGAAAAAACCAGTCCCTAAATCCAACAGGTTGCAAAAGGAACTGCCCCTCTCCGAGTGGAGGGGGCGGTTGCAGTTGATGCGACGCAATGAGCAACTGGTACTTGAGGCTTGGTTCCCGAGACTCGCTGAAAATGTCTTGGAACCTCTTCGGAACACCCTGCGCCGTCGGAGGTACGCGCCAAAACTTTGGGGACTTTCCAGTCGGGTGCTGAGTGAGCAACTCCTCGCCGGGTTGCCGTTTGCACTGAAACTATCCTCACATCCTCACGATGATTCGCCGCTACTTCCTGACCTTGATGATCTTGAGATTTCGGCAGAGGAACGCTGTGTGCTTCGTGCATTTACGATCGACATTGCTCTACCTCTTCTATTTGTGCGCAATGCTGACGGCGCGACAGGAAAACTAGTGAGGCGCAGAGAGATTTCGGCAACGCAGACTTACTGGTTTCTTGATCTCGCTGATCGTTTGAATGACGTTGGCGGCCTACCTCTGGTGGGCCAGGTAGGTCCTTACCGATGCGTGGAGTGCAATGCAGAAATTCCATCTGCAGCGAAATTCCTGCAGCAACGGGGTTACCTACTGGTCCATGGTGTTTCGATGCGTTTTGCAGGGGCGCCTCCTCTGGAGAGAGATGCTGAAATCCCGCGTTTTGTGGTGGATGATCCCGTATTCCTCGTGGCCCGAAAGGAACATCCCATCGAGACAATTCTCTCGTGGCAAAACGATCAATGTCATCTGCGAGGGGAACTGGTTCGAATTCCTATTCAGGAAGGCGAGCACACGCTGACGGTCTCAACCCCAGATACTTCGCGTGAGTACCGATATTACGGGGATTCGCGCGAGGGAGATTCAAACCTCCGAATATGTTGGATTAAATTGTCCAGTCCAGAACAGACTGTTCAAGCGCTAGTGGCTGGTCAGCTATCACTATATATCGACGCTATTGCGCCGCTCGAAGGATTGGAATTGATCGTCGGACTGGAAGCAGCGAGTAACCGTTTTAACGTTTCGATGCCTCTCGGACCACTTCCTGCGGTGATCAGCGGTGATTCCAAATTGTGGGAGAGCCTTTTGGATGACCGCGTCAGGATGGCAATTCTTCAAGACGAGAATCCCACACTTTATGCCCGTGTTGGTTCGCTTGCGTCGGGCACGTGGCGGCTTGAACAGCGCTTGAGATCATGTTGGTGGGACAAGAATCGTGAAGTCCCTACCCTGTGTAGTGAACTTGGACCCCTCGAATATGGCGGTGTCCCTGCCGGTCATCCACTTAAGGATCCCGTCCCAGGATTCTCCTCCGAGAATCCAGAGGCCGTATTGCTCTTGCCTTTGGATCTCGATCCATCGATCTTCGGAGAAACGGCCTCCTTTTCGGGCTTATGCATCGCACCCTCGCGATTGAACCGGAATTTACCCAATATCAGTAAACCCGAGTTGAGCCGGAGGCGGCGGTGTGACTCCGATGCAGCCATAGGCGTCGAGGATCTCGTCCAATCCTACCTAAGGTGGGCGCTTGCTGAAAGTGCTTCACTGACAGCTGAGGTACGGCGCCGCCAGGTCACTGAGTTGCTCGAAAAGTGGGTGTGCGAGGCCTGTTGTGGGTTGGAGTGGGCGGAACGGGAGGCTGCTCTTCGTGGTGGCGAACATGATCCCTGGCAACTCTTAATACAAGCGTGCGAAAAAACAGGTCTAGGACATGATCCATTTGTGGATAAGAACCTCTCCGACACTGACCAGCGCGAGGTCACCCGCCTAGGGATCGCAGAAATTCGTCGAACGATTCCGGAACTTTGGATTCGTGTAGGTCTGCCCTGTGATCTTGATACCGGCGATTACGATGCACTAGATTTTGCCTGCGGGCGCGCCTATGGCCATCTAGCGAAGAGATACGAGCAACTTGGTGAGGCGGACCGCGCTGCAGAGATCGCCGGAGCCGATCCAGGCAGGCCCCTGGATGAATGGCAAGGGGAACTCAAGAGAATTAAGGCCTGCACTGAAATGCACGAATTGGCGGAACTGCTGTTGCCAAGCAACGCAGCGATGCAGTTGGTATCGCTGGACTACACGCTGCTGTCCTGTGATGACCTTACCGATGAGTTATTTCAATGGAGCCAGAAAGCCCGGCCCGCGCTGATTGCCGCTCCCGAACGAGGCATCATCGAGACACTTTTGCAGTTGTGGATTGCACCAGAGAAAGCTATTCATGGTGATTGGCGAGGCGCCCTCAATACGTTGATTGTCGATCGATGTATAGCAAGAGCGGCGCGTTATATGTCGCTCCGCTTTCGGTTGCAAGGCTGAGTGAGGGTTATTGGCTATGGCAAATCCATATGTTGATTTGTGCCTTGTTATCCAGGCTCTCCGCCGAAATAGTGAACGGCTGACGACCCCTCTAATTCCCGCGACGGGCATTGCCGCATCTATATATCCCCATCAGTTAGCCAATGCGCTAAGAGTGCTGGCGGATTTACGCGTTCGCCATCTGCTTGCCGATGAAGTTGGACTCGGCAAGACAGTCCAAGCACTGATGATTCTCAATGCCCTGCGTAGTCAGCGGCCACAACTTAAGGCGCTCATTGTTGTCCCTGACCGACTCGTTCCCCAGTGGCGTGATGAGTTACTCACGCGCGCCCACACGGCACCTCTCGACAGAGAAGTCGAGGATCCAGACGCTGAGGAATTGAGCAGCCAATCAATTCGCCTTGCTTGGGAAGCACAACTTAGGATGGTGACTGTTGAGGGGCAGGCCAAGTGGTCTCTTTCAGATATCAATCCGACCAAGTACGACTTCCTGATTGTCGATGAACTTCATTGGCTTCGCGCGGAGTTACAAGATCGGATTGTGCGCATGGCTCCCTCGTTTGAGCACCTGCTGCTTCTCACGGCGACGCCTGCGTTTCAGCGTCCTGGGCGACATGCACAGTTGTTTGCCATGCTTGAACCCGAGCGTGCCGCGATTGCTCGTTGGGATATCGTGCTGGATCCTCAGGGTATTTCGACGGGGTTACTTCCTAACGAGAGATTATCAAGTTGGCCTGAATGGGCCACAACCAAATTGGTGAGTATGTTCCTTGAACAGGAGAAAAGAGAGGCGGACGCCTGTTCAGGGGCGAGCGAGTTACGGGAAACTGCTCTTGCTCACTGTGCCTATCGGCGGGTGATTCGGACCCGGCGGGCCGACTACGAAGGTGTTTTGCCACGGCGCAAGCATCATTCTGTAGTTACGGAACCGCTCGATGCAGAGATTCAACGCCAAGCGCTGATGTGGCGCTACTTTGACCAGCTTAGGAGCAGCGGTAGCAGCATAGAACTGGTTCCATTGGCCAAACGTGTCATTCTAAGTCCCCCTTCTATCGAACCTCGGGTGAATGAATTACGCCTTCAAGGACACGATAGAGAGGGAATACTCGAACGGGTCAAACCACTGGTTCATCGGAGTCGCGGCGATTCAAGGCTCGATGCGCTGATTGATCTCTTAGCATCAATCTGGCGGGAAAATCCACACGAACGTGTTCTGGTCGCAGCGCAAGACAATCCCACCGTCGACTATCTATTCGACGCGGTTCAGGCGAGGCTGCCGCTCGTTGGACCTTGGAAAGATCGTGTCCAACTGGTAGCAGCGCGTGTAAGGCAGGGTACGGCGGCACAGGTTGTAGAGGATTTGGGCGGTTTTGGGAATGAGATAAGCGTCAACCTGGAGGCTTTTCAACGTGGAGAGGCGCAAGTTCTGTTCGCGACCGAAGCGGCGCAGGTAGGATTGAACTTACAGTGTGCTCGCATCCTTGTCCTTTACAGTGTTCCATGGCGGCCTGAAGAAGTTGAGCAATGGATCGGACGCTTGGACCGCATTGGCAATGCCACCGCATTTGCGGATGCAGTTGCCAAGACTATAGACGTCTACACCATCGTTCAAAGGGGTTTGGTGGACGAGAAGGTCGTTGCCATCCTGAAGCGTTTCCATGTATTTGAACGAAGTGTAAATTTAGACGGCGACCACCTTGAGGAGGTAACCAATCTGATCGAGGCAGCGGCCCTGAAGCCCGGCAGTGTGAGTTGGCAGAAACTGGGAGAAGAGACCGAGGCCATGGCCGGTAAAGATGAAATTCAAGACCTCGATTCGGCTCTGCGCAGGTGGCTTCCTTGGGATTTGGAGTGGGCTAAAGCCGTTAAAAAGTACTTTGATGACCTTCCCCCGTTTCATCCCTGTCTTAGCAATCTCCCCCCGCACGCGATGACAGGGCCGCGGAGTTGGGAACGTGCGTTGCAAGGACTAGTTGACCTTTTGGAACGCTCAGCCGAGTACAACATTCGGACCAATAAAGATCCCTCTGGAAGCAAATTTCGAACACTTTGGTATAGGTTCGAACCTCCAGGTCCGTTTGGACAACAGGAGGTACACTCGCGTGTCCTCTTTTCTTTCGGAGCTGATCCGGGGCATGAACGTAGTCCCCGCCATGCATTCGCTTTTATCACTCGCCGGAAAGATATCCAAAACCCGCCGCAGCGTTCGGTTACCATGGATTTAGATGGGCAAGAAGTGAGACGTCCCCTTGGCTTTCTAAACTTCGGCAACCCCCTCCATGATGAATTAGTTTGCGGATGGGCGGCGTGGGTCACTGAACTTCCAGAGGCGATTAACGTTGCCCTGTTCGACGATCATAAATTCTTTGCCTCTAGCGATGTGGGTTTGTATCTGCTGCGCGTGCGAGTTCTGGATCCTGGGGTCGCTCTGTTGAAAAGCGGGGTTAAGAAGCGCACGCTGGAGTCGATGTCGGTAGCAGTTGAACTCACACAGGAGGAACTCCTCAACCAGAATCAGTTTTCTCCTCACTTAAGCCAACTCCGCTGTATGCTGGAGGCGGATGTGCGTTGGCTTCGGTCCCAACTTGCCGCCCAGTTTTCAGTTCAGGCCTTGTATCTCGCCAATGGGGAATGGCGTATAGTGGACGACGAGGCCATTACCGCTCTCGTAAATCCGATGGCGCACGAGAGACCCGGTTTACCGCCTTCCTCCGCATGGCGACCCTCGGCGATTGAAGCAGCGCAAGCGGCGGTAGGTTTACAACAACTGCGTTCCGCAGACGATGGCGTAGCGAAAAATTCCTGGAGCCATTTGTTTCCCTCCTTTAGCCATGCGCTTGATCTACGCATGCGAATGGTTCAGGAAGAGGCGCAAAATGCGAAAAAACTTGCTTCGCTGGAAGTCTATGATGCCGAACGCCGGCTTAAGCGAACCCAGGAACACGGCATACCCGTGCAAGTCGCCCAGGCTAAATTGAGACACGCGAAAACCTTGGTTTTCCTTCGTCTCACTGACACGCTCTGGGCTGAACGCCTGAACTGGCTCGATAACTTGCGGTTTCGCGTGCAAGAAATGACTCCTCGAGAACTCATTACCAAACTTATCTGGATCACGAAGGTGTAAAACTGTAAGGAAGAGGGAACTCGTGCAAAACCCTCAGGATGTCAAGAAGGATGACCAAAACTCGCGAGCACCCTCTGGCACGACCCAGGCCCATGGGGCATAGCGTGAGCCAAGCAAATCCATGGCCGCCCGGAGTTGCAAAGGGATAGGGCAAGTGAGGCGCCAGGTTGTTCCATCCACAGTGATTCGTTCTCTAGGGCCAACAGCCAGACTGCGCGCCAAGAGCGCCCATTGCCACTCATCATGGTCATAGAGGTCAAGTGAACGCCTGTTTTCGCCTCTGATGGAGAGTAGGGTAGGATGCCAGTGCTGGTCCCCATAGCCGCGTCGAAATGCGCACCAAATACCGTCCGTAGCATCGCTAGTCCACCGACCCTCGCAATTGGGACTTTTAACGTCGCCGAAGTATCCCCCCGGTGCTCCAGAAAGTATTCTTACCTCGGCATCGATACTCAGTGGATGCCCTTCCACTGTCAGCGCACGAATCAGCAATTCCCAAAAGCCTTCCAACGTGAGCGTATCATCCCTAACAAGGCGACCCTCTCTCCGACTCGCGTGTTTCAGATAGCCAAGGGGGCCTAACCACTCATCAAACTCATGGCGTTGGATTCCGGCCGCGCTAAGGGTGCCAAAGTCGTCATCGGCAGCGATGCAGACTCGTCGAAGGATATCGTCAGGACTGACCGATTCCAGCATCTTGATTCCCTGAGGTACGGTTGACGCGCTCAGTACCACACCGGTCTCATTGCCTGTCGGAATCCAACGGGGCGTGCCGAGTGCAATGTACCGTTGTCCGCTCAAGAGGACCTCATCGCACTCCCCGAGGAGCACCAGTTGATCGAGGAGTTTGCCGATCTTGTCTGAACTCGGTTCGATTATTCCGAGAACATCGAGTTGCTCGCGCGCATAGCGAATTAAGGCGCGCTTTGGGGCTAATCCCCAACGCGCAAGGGGGCGCCTGAGGAGTGCGGCTACCTCTCGACGGCTGAACGAATGTCCATCCTTGGGAATTGTGAGGCCTAGAGCTTGGGCAAATGACGTGGTGGTCGTGTTCAGATTCACGATTGTGCTTCCGCAACTGCCAGCGCCGCCTCGAGTACGGCGCGCACGCGTAGCCCGTGTACGATTGAGATCAACAGCACTCTGGCACGAGTACAGGCCACGTAGAGATCCTCCTTGCGAAAAAGCCGCCCAAAGTCATCAAGGTCATACAGGATTACCACATCCGCTTCGAGTCCTTTGAACGACCTCGCGGTCGTAATAAGGACACCCTTACCATCACGCCAAGCCTCTGCACTTGTTACAAACGCCACACCACTTACCTCCTCGACATCGGCCATGCTCCCGTTTGCTTTCGCTGAGGGACCTATGAGAACGATTTGGCTCGGAGCTAGGCATTCATGCTCGAGGAGACGACGCAATTCGCCAAGAACGAGCCCCTTTTGCTGTCGAGCGTTGCCGCACCGGAGTATGCGTGGGTGCACACCGATAGGTGCTTTAGAAAAAAACTGAGGCTGTAAATTGAGCATCGAAGCGCTTGTGACAGCGATCTTGCGAGTGTTTCGGCAGTTTACGGTGAGTCGAAAGCGAGCATCGAAGCGGACCGGAGGCCACTGTACGGCGCCGCGAAGCGATTGGTTCGGGTCCATAAACGCGTAAATGGGAGAGTCAGAGTTCTCTAGCAGTGATTGGGTAAGTGCATACCACCAACCGAGCGAGAAGTCCTGCGCTTCATCTACAACGAGAGCGTCGTGCCTTACGTCTTTCGATGTGAATTCGAGGGCGAGCACCGCCTGCTCGAGCAGGTCCGGGACCTCGTCATCCCAGAATGCCTCATTTGGTGGCCCTCCTTGGGCTGGTTTGAAGGGAATCTCTGCTTCATCCGCGAGTTCGGCAGCTAGGGCGTGGAAGTGCCTAACTGTCAATAACGTGCTAAAGGCCGCTGTGGAGGGATCATCGGCGATCTGCCGCCGGATCCAGATTGCGAGTTCCTTGTTGTAGCAAACGAACAGAGTACGCTTCCCACATCGAGCAAATGAGAGGGCTCGCTGAAGCGCGAGGAATGTCTTACCGGAGCCTGCGACTCCTTCCACCAAAACGCGGTCCTGCGCGTACAAACCTTCGAACACCTGTGCCTGGTGCTCGGTCAGTTCTAAAAGACGCTGGACTGCCACATGAATGTCAGGGCCAATGGGCCTGAATACCCGGAATCGGGGCATCAGGCAATCGTTAAGTAGCATATAGAAACGATCGAGTGGGAGCGCACATGGCTCGTTAGTCCACCCATTAAATGCGGTATTGATCGCCTGCTCCATAAATGGGAGGTGTCGCCGCGAGATCACGATCGCCCTATCTGCATTGGGTGGTGGCTGGCCCTCGTAGTCCATATGGGGGAACACGACAGCATAGCCATGCACTAGTTGGTCCTTTCCTATCCTGCCACCCGATCGCTCCTTCGCGATATCGAGAAGTGCGTGCATGTTCCGCCGAGCTTGGCGGAAAGGGTCCTGGAACTCGCGAGGACCCTCATGTGTGTCGCGGTACCACCTATGCCCATCGTGCCGAATGGTGTCGCCACCCTTGACCTCTAGCACCAGGAGCCCTCGCTCTGGATGTAGCACGACGAAGTCGGCCTCACCCTCTGCAAGTGCGCCCTCACCTCGCCAAGGTCGAAGCCATGGGTAAGAGTGCAGGACCACGTAGTCATCTGAGAGTTGATCACGTAGTGCCTGGTAGACTGGTTCCTCGGATGTGTGCTCAAGTTGAGCAGGGTCAACGTTAGGGATCATGCGCGCCATTAATCCCCCCTCAATCGCTGCAACACACCATTAACGAACACACCGTACGCACGACCGACAATGTGGACATTCTCGAACTGATGTGTTTCGGAGCGAGGCGCGACATGCGAATGGTACAGGATATGTACCTTGTCATCGCGAATGCTCGGCAGGCCGAAAGTCCATTGTGAACCTGTGGCGTTAAAGGCACCATCTTGGCTTACAAGAAGGCGTGGTATTCGATCCCTTAAGGCTGTGGCAAAATCATCACCAGTCGATCTTTCGAAAACAACCCAGGCACCCGCCGAGAAGAACCCTCCGGGCATTCGCTCGAGGGTGGGATGCACCAACTGCACGACAAACGCCCCTTCGGGAACGCGGTCAAGCGCCACGGTCGCGAGAGGACTAGGGTTATCACCCTTAATAGCTAAATCGATTGCCTCGTAGATTGGATGACCACTCTCTTGTTCTCGTAGGAAAACCGGGAGCGTTGGCCCATGATTAGTTCCTCGGCTTGCTCCAGTGACCTCTCTAACGGCAGCCGGCAACGCCCGGTCAACTAGCAGTTGATCTACGACCATCACTTCTGGTTGGCCAACCAAGACTCGACCGAGATCAGATCCAGCCTCCCCGGGAGTCAGTGGATGGCCGAGAACTATAAGGCGATCATCAAGATCGGGGAGCCTCAATGCGCCGGGAGACTCGATAACCGATTGACCTGAGTCGCGGAGATCAACCGCTAGCGCACGCAACAGACGCTGTTCCTCGTCGTTCGAAATTGTCGGCAGTTCGCCGTAGATAACGTGCCGAAGGAATGCGGCCGCAAGGTGTCGGTGAAAGTAAACGTGGTCCCACTTGTTCTTGTAGCTTCGCAGACACTCGTAGCAAGAGTGCGTGCAAGTACACGATTCCAACCGATGAAGCGCTTCGCCGAACATCGCGTGTGCGTTTTGGGCCGCTACACGTACGAAGCCTGCCCCACCAGCAGTATGATCGTAGAGGTAAACCTCCACCTGCCGGCCCGTGCGACCACCACTCGTCATGGCGACCCGATACTCTGCACCGATTTCATCTGGATCGATGTCCTGTAACTTCGCCGCAGCAGTAGCCAAAGCCTCTGCGACGGTCGTCAAAACAATTTTTGCGACCACCGAGCCGGGAGGGAGGATGACTGGCTCACTCAATTGGAACCGCACTAGGGCGACGTCAGTCGTGAACTCGTTCCCAAGTACTACAATGGTCGGCGTGCCGTTGCAACTGCCGCCATGAGGGTGATGGTCAGGGTTCGGACGCGGGTGTCCACCGCGCTGGATGCGCCCGCCTGTCCATCCGTTGGGCTCCGCCCGACCGCAGCGCGGGCAGTAGAGGAAGCCCGGTCGCATCGGGTCTTTAGAACCGGTGTTCGTGAGCACCAAACGCTGTTTGGCAGTCCAGATCTCGTAGCCGGCACCGTTGCGTGAGACCTCAGTCTTCTCCGCTGGTCCGACGTCCGTGAAGGGGGCACTTAACTTCGCTCTCGTTGGTCGGGTTGGCGTGGGACTATCCTCGAGAGGAAGTTCTGCGGGAATATCTACCGGATGCGCGAACCCTGCGGGCCGAATCCACCGAGTGCCGACACCCAGCGAGCCCTTACCACCGCATGCCGGGCAGTCAAGCACCTGACCCACGTAATGCTGGTTGCTTCTAGGCTCAACCTTCGCATAGCCGCAGTGATTACACTCGAAGTAGACCTTCATCGAGAGCCAAGCCTGCCAGCATTCACGGCGGTTAAACGGGGTCCATATCGCGAACGAGTAGTGGCGCTCTCCATTTACCCATACCTCACGGCCAGGCGCATAGCCCGATAGGGCTTGATTGAGGCCTAACTGCGGGGAGTACTTGAGGATCGCTCGGCGCTCAGTACTGGTAGTTGGGTCGAAGACATGGAAGGTAACCACATCGGTCGGGAACGCATAACGCGGCAAGACGCCACGATCGAACAGTCGGTCGAGCAACTTCTCAGGGTCAAGACCTCCCTCGGGTGCATCCTCGGTGCAGTCAGCGCGGGATGACGCTTTCTCTGCTGATGTTGGCTCGATTGCGTCGAAGTCGAAATCACTGCCCCAGTCCATTACGAGCCTCTTCGCTTCTTGCCCTGCTTCTCCGGCCTCAGCAAGCACTTGATCCACCGCGGGGGACATCTGCTCACTGACCTCGGCGGGATCAACCGGGCCAGCGCCGATCATGCGTAGTGACTCAAGCAGTTCCCCAGGAATGGAGTCGACAAATCCTGATTTCTCGTTGACTATGCAATCCGGAATGACCTCTATCAACGCCGTTGACACGTCCTCCGCATTGTTGGACAGCCACTCCGCGAGCCCTGTGTATGAGAAGACATTTGGCCCACCGTTACGAAATTCCGCTAGCAGGCCTAGGCTCTCGAAAACATTGGCATTGACGGCTTCATTGTCAGTAAGGTCTGGAATCGCATGCTGTTGGTACATACTCATCAAGAGCGCGAAGCAGTGACGACGGACGATCTCGACGTTGTCTAAATTGAGCGAAGGGTCGGGTACTGGTCCACTTACCATTCCTTCTGGGTCGCCAAAAAACTGTTGGTCATGGCTGTCGGCGCCACAGTAGGTAATAACGGTCGAGAGTGCAGACCCACGACGCCCTGCACGGCCGGCGCGCTGTTGGTAATTGGCACGACCAGGCGGGACGTTTCGCAGTGCAACAGCCGTCAAACTCCCGATATCGATGCCTACTTCCATAGTCGTAGTACATGACAGCACATCGATAGGGCCTTCCTTTCGCCCCTCTGGCCCCTCCACATCGAGGTCCTGAAAGCGGAGTTCGTGCCACTCTGCGCGAGCCACTGCTGCGCTGTTGCTGCTGTCGTTCAGCGCTGCGGAATGCTCTGCAGCAACGTACGGGTGAGGTGCGTATCCCGGCTCTCGCTCAAGCCGCTCCACGTGGCGCCGGAAGTGCCCCTTTCGAGACACAAAGACAGAATCGTGCGATGGGTTCAACGGCCGAGTGATTCCGGAGCACTGACGGTTGCCGTATTTGACCACGCACCGATCACCCGCGAGTGGATTGGCTGGCTGCGCGGTCGTACAAGTGTCGCAGCGACGCCAGGAAAGATCGGTCGTCACGATGCGGAGTTTGCTCGCGCGCAGAATAAAGCCATTGGCGGTCTCGTTGACTGCGAATGTGCGCCGAATGAAACGGGCCCACGGTGTTTCTGTCCCACGCAAGTACGTGTTAAACCACTTAGCTCCTACAAGATCTTTCACAAAGTCAGGGAATGACGCCGTCGTACGATTAATCCTCGCCCCGATTGTGGCATCCAACCACTCGCTTGGTGTGGTGGGAAGCAAAAGAGCGTGACTGGCTATGGCTCTGCTAATCCATAACTCGAGCAGCGCCTGCCTGCGCTCCGCCTCCGATAGTGCTGGCGGAATGGGTGGCACGGGCAATTGCTCGAATGCGCGCAGATCTATGGCGTCGAGCGATGGTCTTATAGTCGCCAGGGCAAGGGCACTGAGACCAGTGTGTGGATCCTTCAGCACTGGATACAAAGCCAGCATCAGCGCCTTGTTGGTCCTAAGAGTGTTTAACTCTCCCGAATACTTTAAAATATCGCGCTCGCTGGCTGGTAGATCACTATTCAAGAGTTCTCGGAACGTTGCGAGGTCCTCATCGAAGTGCGGCGCCTGTGCTGGTCGGAGGTGTACACCGCGGCGGACGCAGCCCGTTAGGAGCGCCGCATACGAATGATCCAGCGTGATCGGTACTTGAAATCGCCGCTCCAACTCGGCAAATCCGTCCAAGATCAACGGCCGCACCGCGTCTCGGAGTGAATACTGTTGCAACTTCCCCGCAAGCCGCGACGCGGCCTGACGCCCATCTGAGAAGATGAGGGCCTTGCGGCCTCGTAAGGGCGTCTGCACGTCTGGACGTGGGGGCTGCTCTAGAAGTTGCGAAGAAACGATCTCCTGAAAGGGCTCATCGCCTTTAGTGACATGGTCCATAATGTCGGTGCCGCGTGCCCCACAACATGGGCAGTGGTCGAACTCCCCTGCGGGTGTATTCTGCTGACTCTGCTGATCATTTTGTGGCAACCATACCTCACGGGCTATGTCACTACGCGAACCGAGCCGGCCAGTGATCGGGTCTAGATACTCGAATCGAGCGCCAGATCCAGCCGGAGGCTCTTCAAGCGCGATGAAGAGGGGCTGGACTACGCCATCGGCGTCGTCAACCTCACCAACATCTTCAGTCCAGAGGTAGTCGGGGTCTTGCGGGTTGAAGGCGAAGGCTTTGAAGAAGGCAGTTCCGCACGAACGGCAAGTGTAAATCTCAAAGACGCGGCTATCGCATGCGCAGGTATGCATTGGCTGTGCATAAACTGCGCCGGTGGGTAGGACAACGCCCTCCCTCTCCCATCTTTGCCTTCGCTCCGACGCAATTTGGTTGCAGTTGGGGTTACAGCAGGCCCACAGTCCAGGGAGTCCTCGAAAGAACGCGTGTACTCGGGCGGCAAGGAGCGGCGCGTCGTTGGGTCTCATCTTTGCCATCGACGCAAGTTCAACCAGCACGTCTGTTGCGGAGCGCGCAAGTTCGGGCGCGATCTCAGGGAACAAGCACTCCCCCAAACGTCCAAGGCGCTGAGCCGGGCCGCCCCCGTGAGAATCAACCTCATCATCGTCTGAAGATTGTGCGCCACTCGTAAGATTCAGTAGACGACCAATGACGGGGACGTTTTGTAACGCACTGAACAGTAGGCGCGCAACCGGATCATGCCCTTGGGAGAGCTGTGGGTTTCCGTTCTCTAGGGCGAGTTCCATCATGTCGCCAACAATCACTTCGAGTTTTGCCGACAAGGGCGTCGCTGAGAGAACGGCAACGACGCCTTCAGGCAGCGCGACCGGTTCGGTTCCGACATTGAAGTTCAGTTCGATCTTCTCCAAGTTTGCGGACAGGCAGCGAAGCACGACCGTCGTGGCAGATGAACATTGGGATACGACGCACAGTCGGGGAGCAGTGACTCGATCAACTGCCACCGAGAGTACTGGCATCACTGCGGTGACGCGGTCCTCAAGGTCGGAGGAGCGCAACCTCGCGAGATCGACAGTTGCGAGCGCCTCCGCGAACCTCTGATCGCCGGGGCCGGATGGGTTCGCTGCTATCTTGGTTCCAGTGAGGACCTCGAATCCACCTGAAGGCTTGCCGGCGAGCTCAGCAGCAAACTCGCGCGCCGCATTGGGGTCTGAAAATGAGGCGCTAGTGCAGATAATCTGGAGTTGCTCCAGCGGAATGCTGAGGCGATTGCGAAGCCGGCGAATGAGCATTGCCACTTCCGTGCCCTGCGCGCCGCGGTATAGATGAGCTTCGTCAAGGACGAGCAGAAGGCGCTCGGACGGGTGGTCGCGGTAGTAATCTGCGGTACTCCGAAAGATCCCACGCTCAATGGGTCGAAGGAGCATGTACTCTAGCATTGAGTAGTTTGTAACAAGCAGATCGGGCACCCCCTCCTGCGCCTCATGCCGGAGAAACAGTTCGGGGTCCTCGGGCCGCTCCACAGTCCGTACCCAGTTGCCGTGCACATCCTTCCAACGCCCCGTCCCGTACCAAGAAGAGATACCGTCCTCGCAATCCGGAGAGCTAGACGGCTTAGTGGGCCACTTGCCACGAGTTCGCAACTCTGCAATCAGCGCTCTCGCGCCTCGATCATGCGCTGCCCGATTTTCGAGGTCGCGGTAGAATTCCAGGCTCTGAAGACGTTCCCGATGTTTGCTCGGGTCCTCCTGGCGTTGTCCGGGATAGAGTGTACGACCAGTGTATCGAGCGAACTTCATCGGTCGCCCCGCGCGCTCGGTGAACCACCGGGCAGCCGCATCCCCACCAAATAGGACCCTGAGCCGTCCTAATTGGTCATTGACTAATGCGTTCATAGGATAGAGCAGCAAAGCACGGACGGCACGAGTTCCAAAGCTCGTCCGGTCCTCCGTAGCCTCGTTAGCAAGCCGACCGAGGATAGGGAGCAAGAATGTTTCGGTCTTGCCCGATCCTGTACCCGTCGTGACGACCAAATCTCGGTAGGGTGCGTTCAATGATAATTCTAGCGCTTGCGCCTGGTGGTCGTATGGCGGGTCGAAGATTGTGCCTTGCTCGCTGAGCCAATTGAGCAGATCAGACGCCCCCTTGGGTAGGCTCAGATCTGAGTATCGACGTGAGGCAGTGTAACGGGCTGTGCTTTCAAGATAAGGCTCCTGCGCTATGGCGCCGGTTCGCTGTAAAAGCTCATCACGCAGATCCACTAGCGCCGGGTTGGAGACATGATAGGTCGACGTAATGTAGGTTCGAAGCGCGTCGCTATAATGTTGAAGTTCTCGGTACATCCTCAGCTTTCCTCGTTATCAATGTCTTCACCCGTCGTGCGCTCACCAGTCGATCTACTCGAGATTGGACTTCCAGTGCCTCCCGATGCGGTACTAAGGCATTCTCTTGCTCTCTACCAATCTAAACACCCGACGTTATATGTGACACTGTGGTGTTCAGTAATGTACATGACCGATGCAAAGAGTTGTTAACCGTCAGCCTTACACGGATTTGTCTAATAACAGCGCTCGCTCATCGGCGCTACACACCCTTTGCCTCAGTCGATGCTATCACGGGCATAGTCACATTCATATGCCAGCGCAATCGTACGAATAACTCTTAAGGACTGACACAACCCACAAGGTCGTCTTAATCCGTTGTTCAAGAGGCATGACACAATGGAGTGGCTGAGGTTTCAGAAGCCAAAGTATAGGGAATGCTTTCAGCAGCCCAGCCGAGTTGGCGATCAGACCACAAGCAAAGCTGACTCTGCCTCTCGTCTCGCTACCAATCCGGGCAGTACTTTCCCACCACCATAGACCCATCGGCGCAGTTCATGCGCCGCATCCGGCCAGTCCTGTTGGTTGATCCGCCGCCGTAGCGTCGATGTCTGGAGCCGCCCCGCACCGAGGTTAAAGGTGAAGTCGACGATAGCTGCGAGCCTCCGCCTGGGCTCAGTGGCCAGCACCGGGCAGTAGCGCAGTGTGGCATTGAGTGCCGTCATTAGGTCATGTGCCAGATAGACCTCGGCTTCGGCCTCCGTGATCGGTGGGTGCTTGGGATCGCAAAGATGGCCAAAGCCAATCGTCCAATAGCCCGCTGGGCAGACGTAGGGATGAGCCCTCCGTAATGGATCGGACTTCGGTACCCAATGAAAACCTTCGAAATACTTGGCGAGTTCAATGGCGACCTGCGGAACCTCGATCACGGCCGCACCCGGTCGAATACGCGTCCAAGGAACCAGAAGTTTAGCACCCCTGCCCACAGTGCCTGATCCGCCTCTGTCCATGCACGCAAAATGGCCATGTCCCAGTCGGTACCTGCGGTCACGGCGGCCGCGAACGCCGCCATCTTGGCCGCGCAGTACAGCGCCATAAACCAGTAGGTGATCACCGGACGCACGCTACTCGACAGCGCATCGGCCCAACGTACGCCGGTTTTCTCGCCCTGGGTGCGGACAGCTTCGCGCAGCGTCTCGATGGCCCCGACGTTCCACGCCGCATCGGCACCCGCGCCGATCTCAGCCATCCGCTGGGCGCCTCGCAGCTTCTCGAACTCCAGCGCCTTGTCCTGCATCGCCAACTCGTGGCTGCGCTCGCCCTTGCGGTCCAGCCACTTGAGGATTTCGGGGGCGAGGCGGAAGGCCCCACCGAGGAGGCCGCCGAGCAGGGTCTCGATCATTGGCCACCTCCGTATAGCTTGAGCTTGAGGGCGGCTCCAATGAGCAACGCAGCGAGCAGCCCCGTAGTGACGACCTTGACGACGGTCTGCCACGCCGTGCGGCGGGCATCGCGCCAGGCTTCGAGGAGATCACGCAGCTCCCGGATGTCTCGGGCGGCGTGGCCGTTCTCGAGGCCGAGATGGGCCAGCACGCGCTCGGCCCCACGCTCGGCGGCGCGGTCGAGCAACTCGGCGAAGTCCTCCTTGCGCAGGAGGAGCCTGTTCTCGACGAGGACGGGTTTCTGAGGTTCAGTCATGGGCAAGCTCCGGAAATGAAAAAACCCGCCCCGAGGGGTCTGCCTCGGGACGGGTTCGGGGTTGAATTAGTAGATCAGCGATTCTTCAGATCTCGATCAATTCCAGTGTGAGATTAGGGGCGACGGCTTCCACCACCCCATTGCGCACAAACACCTTCTGCCCGACCTCGGCGCTGCCGCGGGCCTTGACGAGGCCGCCCCCGGGCAGTTGCACCGTGACCACGCCGGAAGCCACTTCGGTGACGGTGCCGATCTGCAAGGGTGGATCGGGCAGCAACGCACGGAATTGCTGATACAGGTTAGGCATGGGTCTCAACTCCCAACGTCTGCCAGACCTCGGGCAGTTCCGCCTGCACGCTGGTGCTGCGTACGAGGCCCAGCCGGGTGATACTGCCGTCCTGATACTCCACGAAGGCACCGGGTTCGATGATGCCGGTCTCGGCCAGCACCGGCAGGCGCAGCGTCACCTCGATCTGCCGCCCGGTATCGGCCAGCACCGCGAGACCCCGCTGCCGTGCCGCCGCGGCTTCGGTGATCAGGGGATCAACCACCATCGGGGCGAGGACGTCACCGGCCGTGCCCGCGCGGGTCACCTGGCCCAGCACACCCACCTCCTGCCCGGACACGAACACCCGGTTGTAGGCGGGCTTCTCCTGCCAGCGCAGCGACTCGCGGGCCACGGCCTCGGCGGGCAGCACGAAATCCGGCGTCACCGCGTCCCATTCCCACGGAGCCATCGGGTACCGGGGACGCACCTTCAGGCTCAACGCCGAAGTATGCGGGATCAGGTAGCCGCCACCGGCGTTGGCAATGGCGATGAGCGCCTCGATCCAGGTGCCCTGATGGGCGAACACTCCGGCCGGCACCAGCCAGTCGGTGAGAACCCAGTCCACCGTCCAGCCCAGCGGCACGCCGTTCACCGTCAGCACGTCATCCATCAGCTGCCGGGCGGTACGCGCCTCGCCGTTCGAGAAGTTCATCACCGGCGCGTAGGGCGCGGCCAGGACCGCATTGCGGCCCCGGCCCGAGAGACGGATGCTCGCCTCGCCGAAGCGGCGCTCGCGGCTGATGTCCTCGGCCAGGACGCGGAAATCCGTGCCGTTGATGCGGGCCAGCAGTTCGACCGGTCCTGCACCCGGATCGCTGCCGGGTTCCACCAGCGCCAGTGCCGTCGCAGGCAGCACGGCCTCGAAGCCCCAGGCCCAGGACGCCGCATCCAGCGACAGCGACAGGCTGAATGCCGGCACCTCGGCCCCATCGGGCACCCGATGCAAGGTCACATCATTGATCACGAAATACACCCTCCGGACAGGGGCGATGATCGTGCCGCTCTCCGGCGGCGGCCCGATACAGACAAAGAGAAGATTTCCATCGATGGCCGGAGCCGCGGCGAAGAGCAAAGCGCCGGACAGTGTGTAGCAGCGCTCTGGCGCAGGCGGCGTCACTGGGCCAGCCGGATGCACACCGGGCGGCGGCACAATGGCGTTTTGCCAGCGCGATCCGAGCCAGCGGCGCAGATAGGCCGCGCTCCGGATAGCCTCGGACTGCTGCGCGCCCGCGTGTCGTTTGGCCTCCACATGGCCCGACACCGTCTGCCGTCGACGGTCGCGCAGGCCGTCCTGATGGCGGGCCTCGCGGCGCATCCACCCGGCGCGCTGCGCTTCCTCGTAGCCCGAGGCAAGTACGGTACGCCGCCGGATTGCGTCCTCATAGCGGTTGGCATGGCCTCTGGGCGACGCGCGCACGGCGTCCTGATGCGGTGCGCGGCTCCACGCGGGGAAACGCATCAGCCGCTTGGTGCGCCGGCCCTCGACACCAGCGTGCCGCGCCGCGCCCCTCGCCCAGCGCGTACTGCCCAGCGTGCAGTCGCGCACGGTAGTCTCGCGCCGATCCTGCACCCCGGACTTGAACTCCGTCGCGCGTTGCCAATCCGCTGAGGTCTGCCCGACCGTCGGTCGGACGGCGTAGGACTGGTAGCGCCCCTCGGCGATCATCTCCAGCGCGGGGAATGCCGAGACCAGCGCGAGGTCCGCGTTCGGGATCGCCCGGGCCGTGAAGGTCAGGGCGGGGAGCATGGCGCTCAGCGTCGCCTCGACCGGCAGCGACGGCCCGGTCTGTTCGCCTCCGAAAAGGAGGTCGGCGTTGCCCGGCGCCTGGGCGAAGACAAGATCGATGTCCGCCACGATGCCTTATCCGAGAACCCCCGACACGATGCGCGTGTAGCCCCCAGCATAGAGGGTCGTCGAGGGCAGCCGCAGTTCGCCCGACCCGTTCAGGTCGGACACGTCGCAATCCCACGCGAGCGCCCCGTTGCCGTTCACGATGCGCGCCCATGTCGCCTGGCCGGTGGTGGCGATCATCACCTCGTCGGTCGGCGTGAGGGTCAGGAGGCCATTAGCCACGGTGCCGATGGGCTCCATCAGGACGATGGACACCAGTAGGTTACCGGTCGGTGCTCCACCCAGAGTGGGCCGCACGCCGTCGTAGAGGTTCGCCCGCGCGTTCTCGGCGCCGCCGGCGAGAAAGGCGATCACGCCGTTCAACCGGTACTCGTTCAGCTCGGTGCTGATCTCGATCACGGCATCGGCTCGGCAGTCAGGTTGTCCGCCACGGCTGCGCGGAAGTTCTGCTTATAGTCGTGGGCGATGACAAGGTACTGAACGTCCGGGTTGATGTAGTCGAACGAGTACGCGCCCGTCGCCGCATCGCTCCAGGTCTCGCGCACCACGAAGTTGGCCCTCTCATCGATCAGCAAGACCCGACGCGACACCGGAAGGTCCGTCTGAGGACCCTTCTCCTTCACGGTGCCGGAGATCCGGTGCTTGCCCTGGTAGTAGTGGCTGCGCGTCCCGGCCAGCCGTCGCAGGCCGCGGTGCTTGAACCTGAGGGCAGCGGCGTGCTCGGGAACCAAAATGCGGCGGCCGATCCGCACCGGCATCACGCGCTGCACGAGTGAAGGGGCGTCTCCAAGTGCGCTCGGCGTTCCCCCTGCGGCGCGATGCAGGCGCAACGTGGTGCCGTACCCGAAGATGCAGGGCAGAAACGTCGCGTACCAGCGCTTGGCGTCCTGCCACACGACCGCGCCGTCGACGGCCAAGCGGTAGTGCCAGAGGCCGGCGGCGCTGCGCTTCACCTCCAGGCGAATCGTCCTGCGGCCGCCGACCGTCGCCCATCCGGCATAGCCGTTGGCCATCTGCTCGTACTCGGACCCGCCCGAGCTCCAGAAGGAGTGCGCCCAGTAAGAATTGAGCACGCAGAGACGATGGCCCTCGTAGCTGCTGATACCGTCCCACAGCCAGAACCCGAAGTGCGGAGCGCCGACGGCGGCGGTGATCTCGACGTCCATCTCGAACCAGAAATCACTGGCCTGCTGGGCCCCCGCGATCTTCCAGAAGTTCTGCGCCTGCGTGAACACCAGATCGACGGCCTGCGCCGCCCCGTTCCACGTCGCGGTGACGCCACCGGCCCCGCCCGCCGTACCGAAGCCCGCCGGAATCCCGGTCTCGAAGGTCTCATCGAAGGGATAGGTCACGGCTCAGGGCCTCCACGGGCCCGTGATGTCGTAGGCGAAGCCGCTGGTATTGCCTTCGCTCGAATAGTCCACGGTCACGATCAGGAACTTCCGGCCCTCGTAACCGAGGACGTTGTCCACGACCGTCAGGTGCGCGTAGGGCTGGTTCTGGTGAATCCAATACATTCCGGGCAGGAGGCCGCGCAGATGCCCGGCCGACTCCCGGAGATAGATGGGGTGCAGGATCAGGCCGTAATCGGGGCCATTGGGGAATGGGATGTTCCCCGACCGGTTGGACACATTCTGACCGTTGCCGTCGTTCAACGAGAACATTCCGAGGCCGGTGTTCTCCCCGATCTGGGTGTAGTTGCGGATGCAGACCTTGCCCGTCGTGTTGAGGGAATAGGCCGAGTAGGCGTCCTGGGACGGATAGCTGCCGCCGGTGTAACCGACCTGTTGATACCGCTCGGAAGCAATCAGGTAGGACGCGTAGTTGTCGCCCTGCTTGTAGCTGTCGAAATCGGTGAAGGCGTGCAGAATGCGCTTGTCCCCGCCGTACCCGGACGAGTTCGCCAGGAAGAAGCCCCGGTCATCCCCGATCAGGACCCAGCTGCGCGCCCAGCTGCCGTTGTCGCCGGAGGTCTCGGCGTAGCTTAGCCGGGCGTAGTACCACTTGAACCAACCGGCCATCATCGAGGTGCCGCTGCCGCTCGGAATTTCGTTCCTGGTCGGCGCGGCCGGATCGTAGGGTGCCCGGCCCCCGACGAAGGTATCGATGTCGGCCATGCCTTCGGCGATGGTGACCCGGGCGAACTTGGCCCAAGTGGTCGTGTAGCCGGCCGGCAGGCTGTCGTCTACCCGAAGATAATGCCGGTTACTCAGGGGATTCGGGCTGCGATAGACGCGCTTGTTGGTGTCGGTGAAGACGATCTCGAAGCCGAGCGGTGCCACCTTCATGGTGATGGCGGCCGCAGTCGTCGCCGGGGTCACCGGCGTACCCGAGACTGTGAAGCTGACGGTGGTCGAGGTGACCGCCGTCACGGTGAACTCGCCGTTGTACTCGGGCTGATCGCAGCCGGCGATCAGGACGACCTGATCGACGACGAAGCCGTGCCCCGAGGTCAATGTCGCCGTGGCGGTCGAGCCGGTCCGGGTGATCGAGGTGACGGTCTGCAGGTTGAAGCCGGTGACGAGGCAGGCGTCGAGCAGCGCGGTCATACTCCCCCAGGTGTTGGTCAGGACCGGTGCGCCGGTCATCCCTTGGTGCATCCATTTGACTTGGTTGCTCATGGCCTGTCGACGTCTCCACGAATCAGTAAGGTGAAGGAATCCTCAGTCACGGTCTCCGGGCCCTGCTGGATGGTGCGCACCACCCAGACCGGGAACAAGGCCCCGGTGGTGTTGAAGCGCAGCACGTTGCCGGCCGCCCAGCCGGAGCCCCAGCCGAGGGCCGGCAGCGTGAAGTAGGGCTTCCCGGTGGCCGGGTTGATCGGCGCGGTGTCGGTGCCGGTATTGCCGGTGGCGATGACACCGACGTGCTCGCCGATGACGTTGAACGAGGTGGTGTTGGTGAACTGGATGGCCCAGCGCTCGGTGATCGCCCCGGCGTTGGTCACAGCGATAGGCGCCAGCACGTCGTTGTAGGTCGCGGTCGCGGCGCTCCCCGAAATCGAGTCGGCGAAGGTGCCGTTCCAGGTGGCTTGATCGAAGAGATGCGAGACGTAGGCCCGGAGATCCCCGGCGACCAGCGCCGAGGAGACGTAGGAGCCCACCGGATAGTCGTGGGTGATCTGCCGGGTGAAGGTGAGCCGTCCCGAGATCTGCACGTCCGAGATCTGCGCCATGTCCTCGATGCGATGCTCGATCGTGACCGGCTGGGCGTAGCCCGCGACATTGGTGAAGGTCACCGTCCCGGCCTCGAGATCCGTCGTATAGCCGGAAGAAATCACGAGTCCATCGGCGCCGAGCACCCGCACCCGTGACAAGCGGACCCGGCCGCAGTTGATCACCTGGCCATTGCTCACGGTGATCGGCCCGACGATTCCCGTGTGGCCTACCACTGCAAAGTCCCCCGCGCGGAAGATCGGCACCCGCCCGTCCTGCGGAAGTCGTACCGGATCGAGGCCGATGAGGTCGGCGTCGAGCGGCAGATAGGAGTAGGCGACCGCGTTGTACTTGATGGTGTCGGCGAAGACCGGGACCGGCTTGAAGATCTGCCCGTTGACCACGGCATTCGCGTCGTACCAGATTTGCCCTTCGTTCCCGGCGGCTGTCACCCAGGCCCCGAAGCGCACCCGCACGACGCCGGTTTCGTAGTCGATGGTGCCGGTCACGTCCGGGCCCGAGAGAGTGCCGCTGTTGTCGGCGGTCACGTTGATCGTGCCGCCGGTCAGGCGCGTCGCCAGGATCTGCAGGCTGGAAGGCCGCACGGGCGAGGCCGGGACGCGGAAGGTCACCTCATCCACCGGAGTCCCGTCCAGCGACGTGAGCAGGGATCTGGGCGCGACTGCGTTCGAGGCGGCGGGCACCCAGGCCGTGAGGCTCGCCTCCCCGGTCGAGTAGTTGATGGCCCCCGCGAGTGTCGCCGCGCCGGTCATCGGGTTGAGGTCGTAGTAGAGGCTGCCGAGGCGGTCGAAGTAGGTCTTGCCCCCCAGGGAAAAGTTGATACTGCCGGGTACGATGGGCTCGGCGAAGCCGGGCGTCAGGTCCAGCCGGAGCGCCCCGGCGGTGAAGCTTTCCGAGGCCGAGTTCGAGGTGCCCGCCGCGCGGTAGCGCACGGTGACCAGCGCGGTCTCGTCGACCGGCATCGATGCCCCGGCCTCGATGTACTCCCAATGCGTGAACAGGTTGCGATAGACGGGGGCGACGGCGCCGTTGCTGAGGGTCCAGCCGATCCGCGTCACCGAGTACCGCGCCACCGGAATCCTTACCGTCGTGTCCGGCCGCAGATGAACGACACCGGTGGTGTAGTCCACCGTCCCGAAGCGGGTGCCCTGGGTATCCTGGAGATGGCCTTGGCCGTCGTCTTTGACGATCTTGATCGGATCGAACCGCTGCACCAGCTGCAGCTCGGCCGGGGTGGTCGAAATATACTCGTAGGTTTCCACCAGGAGGTTCCACTCCACCTCGACGCTGCCCGGAATCAGCCCATTGAAGTCCACCTCCACATCCACCGTGCCATCGCCGTTGCGGAGTGGCGCATGGAAGGCTTCCTCCGTCGGCGGCCCGAAAGTGTAGGCCACGCTGTAGGTCTGGCCCCCGGCCGGCAGCAGCGAGGGGGTGATTTCGATGACCCCGGTCTGGTAATTGAGGGTGCCCGTCGCGTGGCCGCCGATCAGGCCCTTCCCGTCATCGCTCGCGCTGCGCGCCGTGCCGTCATCCCAGGTGATTGTGACCGACCCGGGCGTAACGCCGGGGTTGGCCAGTTGGAACGCTATCCGAGGGGAGGAAATTGCCGTTGACGACCGGTTGAAGTAGTTGGCCTGGCCGCCCCAGGCGTAGACGATTTCGCTGCCGACATCCGGCAAGGCGCCCAGAGTCACGGCGACGGTCCCGGTGGCGTAGCTGACCGTGCCCACCCCGTACTCCGGGCTCGTCCCTTTCAGTACGCCGGCGCCGTTATCCCGGAGGTCGTACCATTTCCCCTGCGCCCGGTAGCTCACCCGCAGCGTGCCCGGCGCCGGGCTCGGGACGATGGTCAGGACATAGTTGTAGGAGCGGCTCTCGATGTCCACCCGGATCCCGGCGGTGTCGGCCACCCGGATCGGCGCCGCCCCGGGGCGGAAGGTGATCGTCTTGCTCCCCGAGTAGGTCGGCGCGCTGGTGGCGAACGCCACTTCGCCGCGTCCGTAGTTGACCGTGCCCACCACCGTGGCACCGTCCATGAGGTCGCCGCCGTGATCGATCAAGGTGGTGCCGCTCACCGAAATCGACAGCGACCCTGGCTGGATCGCGTTGCCGACGGAGAGGACCGTGGATGCGTTGAACACCGCGGAGGTCGTATAGGACACCGTGCCGTTGGCCGATTCGATCAGCGTCTCCGAGGTGCCGCCCGCCGTGAGATCGAGCAGCGGCGTCTCGGTCTGGGCGGAGGGGACCAGCTGGGTGAAGACGCCGGCGACGTCGGCGGCGATGTCGCCGACTTCGATCGCCCGGGTGGTCCTGACCACCCCGCAGTACCTGGCGGCATCCGCGACCACGGTATCCCGCGTCCTGGTCTTGCCGGTCTCCGGCGCATAGAGACGGCTCGGGGCCGAGCCGGGGAAGTCGTAGCGCAGGGCGTCCGACAGGTCGCAGGTGACGACCACGGCGGTGTAGTCGACAACACTGCCGCCGGAGCTGTAGCTGAAGGTGCGGGTCTCCGAGGTGACGCGGGTGATGCGGATATACTGCGAGGACTCATTGGCCAGCCCCTCGTTGGCGACGAGGTACAGGGTCTTGCCGATGGCGGGCAGCTCCGCGCTCTCACGCTGGAACAGCTGGATCGAGCGCTGGCCTGCGATGTGGTTCTCCAGGAGGTAGCCGTTCCACACGGAGCCCTTGTTGAGATACGCCTCGATCCGGTCGCGGGCCTCGGTCCTGCGGTCGAACACCGACTCGGTCGAGAAGATGGTGACGGCGACGCGCGGATCGTCGGGCGGGTCGGACACCACGACGTTTGCCCCGAGGTAGGTGTCGGTCGTGTCGGTCTGGATGCTGGCGAACACCTTCCGGAGGTTGACCCGGCCCCCGGCGCGGTCGAGCTCGGAGATGTCGTTGAACAGCGCGTTGCTGGTGCCGTCCTGGATGACCGTCGCGGTCGGCGCGCCGCCCCCTTCCTCGACGTCGTTCATGACTTGCGAGGCGACGAGCTTCACGTCGCCGGTGAGAATGGGCATGGAGGACTCCGGGGAATCAGATTTCCATCAGCCGCAGCGTCAGGCGGTAGAAGTCGGACTCGGAGCGGGCGGGAAACCCCGCGACCGGCTCGGCCTCGAGGGCGGTGTCAGCGTGGCGGAAAGCCACCGTGAACACGCGCTCGTCCATCAAGGTCAGTTCGAACCGTCCCGTGCCGGCACCCAGCGGCACGGCGGCCCAGTTGTACAGGGTGGAGATCACCGAGCGGGTCACCCAGGCCATGTCGACGGCACCCGTGAGAGTGATCGGCCGGCCCGCCTGCCGGGTGGCCGACTGCACCAGCAGCGCCCCGGTGAGGAGGTACGACACCGAGGCCACGGCCGGCGTCCAGGCGTGCTCGTCGGTCCACAGGAGATCGTCGGGCAGCGTCAGCGCCACCCCGTCGGTGAGGTTCTTGAGTTGCATGGATGAAAAAACCGAATCAGACCGCCCGGGCGCGGGCGGTTTCGAGGAGCTGCAGCAGCCGGGCTTCGTCCCGCGCATCGATGAAGGCGTTGACCTGACGATCGCCCGAGGTCAGCTCGACGCGCACGGTGCGGGTCGGCCCGGCTTCGGCGTCCAGCACTGGACGCGGCAGGGACCGCGTGGAGGGGAGCGGCGGCACCAAACCGCCGGCGGCGAAACCCTGCATCCGCTGCGCCATTGCGCGCGCCGGCAGCGCCAGGTGGTTGATCGCCTCGAAGAAGCCGACCCCCAGGCGGGCGACGGCCTCCCGGTTCACCACGTACTCGCCCGGGGTGAGCAGCGCCGGGACGGTGTCGGACCGAGCCAGGCCGCCGTGCCGATAGAACTCGCCCCGGTGCTCCTCCAGGTAGTCGAGGAGGTCACGCTCCAGGTCCTGGCCCCAGAGCAGCGGCTGGGCCATCGCCTGGCGCCATTTCGGCAGGATCCGGTCGAGGGTCGCCCGTTCATTGGCGGTCAGTTGCTTGCGCGGGAGGAACTCCTCGATGGCGCGGCGATCCTCGTCGGCCCACCGGCTGTAGTTGAGGATCGTGTCTGTATGCAGGCTGAGGCTCACCGAGCCGGCGTAGTTCCGTTCGAGCCAGTCCGCATACTCCAGTGCGCCCTGCATCCCGAGGTCGATGATCTTCAGCGCCTCGGCCGCCTCGCGGTTGCGCTTCGCGGTCTTGTCGCCACCCGAGGCCATCACCGCGCCGCCTTTGGCGAAGCGGGCGACCCCGTTCGCGAGCTTCGCCAGCGTGCCGCTACCGTACTTCCGCACCGCCGCCTTGCGCAGGACGAAGGCCCCGGCCTCCAGGGTACGCGGCACCGTGTCGTGGTGGCCCGTGCCGGGCACCGTGCCGCCGCGCATCCGGGGAAACGCCGGGGCGACCGCGCCGCCGCCCGCAAACTGTCGAACACCCAGGCCTACCAGCCCGCCCGCCGCATTCTCCTCGACCTTGCGCACGTGGATGGTGTGGGTGCTGGAGGTATCAAGCCCGTCCAGGCTCTGGATTTCCGCCCGCGCTGCTTCGGCATTGGTGTGGATCAGATGTTCCGACTCGGTCTGGAGTTGGTTCAGCGCGGTAATCTGGCTTTCCACGTTGGCGATCGCGGCCTGGGCCTTCTCGGTCGCTACCTTGAGTTCGACTTGGGTGTTCTCCTCCGCGTAGGCCTTCAGTTGGCTCAGCGCCGCTTCGGCCTTGGAGAGGTCCGCGTCCACCGGCAGGGTCTGGCCCTGTTTTAGCCGCTGCTCGTAATCCCGGAGCATCCGCTCGGCCTGTTCCAGATCGGCCCGGATCACCAGCAGCCGTTCCTTCTCGGCGAGAGCCTTGTCGAGATCGGCGAGGGCCTGATCGAAGCGGGTCGTGTCGGCGTCCAGCGTGATTTTCAGACCCTCGCTCAGCTTGGCCGTGAGCTGATCGATCTGGCTCTCGGTCTGGGCCAGGGTCTGCCGGATCTCGTCGCGGGCCGTGAGGGCCGACTGCGCCGCTTTCTGGTGGGCCTTGGCCTCCGCGTCCAGGGTCTGGTTGAGGAGATCCTCCGAGTCCCGGATGCTCTGGACGGCGCGATTGACCTCGCCCTTGCCCTGGGCGATTGCGGCATCGGCTTCCCGGGTCCTTTGGGCCAGCTCGCTCCGCCGTTGGTCGGCCTGCCGCATCAGGTTCTCGGCCTCGCCATACTCCTGCTTGCGGGCGGCTTCGCGGGCCTGGGCTTCCAGGCGCGTGACCTCGGAGAACCCCTGCTCGGACTGCTTCCGGACGTCCTCGGCACGCTTGGCCTCGCTGCTCTGGGTGCTCGCCACCTGGGCCGCCAGATCCATGGCCTTCTGGGCCAGTTGCCGGGCCTCCTCGAACTCGCCCTGGGCCAAGGCTTCCCGCGCCTTGGCCTGGTACTCGGCCACCTGGCGCTTGCGGTCCTCGGTGGCCTCGTAATCGCTCATCCCCTGGCGGAGAATCTCCCGGATACGCTCCTCCGTCGACATCGCCAGGAGCCGTTTCTCGTCCTCGATGCGTTTGATCTCGGCGAAATGCCGGTTGGCCTCGGCGTTGAGGGCGTCGATGTGCTGGCGGTACTCGGCCGCGGCCAGCGCCAGGGTCTGGCGCCGGGTGGCCAGGATCTCGTTCTCGACCCGCTGGGCGTTGGCGGCGCGCTCGGCCTCGGTCTGGCCCTGACGGCGGCCGCCTCGATCCGGGCGTTGGACTCGTCGTCGATCAGCTTGAGGGTGTCGGTCGTCGCCTGCCGCCGGAGGGTCGTCTGCTGGGTCAGGGCCTCCGTGAGCAGCTGCGTCGACTTCGCAATCAACGCCGCCTCGGACTGCCTGGAGGTTTCCAGCGCCGCGTGCTCTTGGCTGTAGTGCGCCTTGACCGCCTCGACCTGCCGCTGCAGGTCCGCCTCGACGAGGGAGGTGAGGCCCCGGTACGCCTCGGCCATCTTCGCCGTGGCGTCGTTGACCGTCTGGGTGGCCTTGGCCGTAGCCTGCTCGACCTCGCCGAGCCGGGACTTGAGCTTCTCGAGGGCCGTGTGCACCGCCTCGATGCCGCGCCCGACCGCTTCCTGCGTGCCCTGGCGGACGGCCTCCAGCCGCTTGGCGATCTCCTCGGCGGTGGTGGCGGCGGTGGTCATTGCTCCTTTCGCCGCCTCCGTGCCCTTGCCGGCATCGGCGTACATCTCGGCGAAGATCCGGTTCATCTCCGCGAGCCTCGCCTCGTGGCGCCGGGTGGCCTCGGCCAGCGTGTCCGAGGTGAAGAGGGCGGCGAAGGCTTCCCAGCGGTAGCGGATCTGCTCGGCCGCCTTGATCAGTACCTCCACCATGAAGATGCCGGCCTTGCGGATGATCTCGAACTTCTCCGACAGCCAGGTGCCGATCTCCCAGCCGACCAGGAAGGCCCCCAGTGCGGCGAAGGCCGTCTTGAGCACGCCCACCGAAGCCACCGCCGCCGAGATGGACTGGTTGACGGTGGCCCACGCGGCCGCGGTGCCGTTGGCCGCCGTGACGGCCGCCGCGCCGGCGGTCTGCCACGCGGTGATCAAGGCCGGGATCAGCCGGTAGATCAGCACCGCGAGGCCCACCTCGGCCAGGCGCTTCAGCCACTGCATCACCGTGTCGAGGTTTCGGGCGAGCCAGGTCAGCGCCTCGGCGAGCTTTCGGGTGAAGCCGGTCGATGCGTCGAGCTTGTTGATCCACTGGCCGAAGGCGTTCTCCAGCCGCTGGAAGGCCTGACCGACCGTCTGCGGCAGCTGCGCGTACTCGGCAGCCAGCTGGTCCTTCTGCGACAGCAGCGCATTGACCACGACGTCCGCCGTGAGCCGTCCTTCCTCGGCGAGCTTGCGCAGCCGCCCGATGGGCACGTTCAGACCGTCGGCCAGCGCTTGCGCAAGGCGCGGGCTGTTCTCCACGACCGAGTTGAACTCCTCGCCGCGCAGCACGCCGGAGGCGAGCGCCTGGCCGAACTGCAGCAGGGAGGACTGAGCCTCGGCCGCCGAGGCGCCGGAGAGGCGCAGGGCCTGCGAGATGCTCTCGGTGATCGTGAGCGCCTCCTTCTGATCGCCGCCCAGCATCCGTACCGCCTGCTGCAGCTTGCCGTAGAGGGTCGCTGTCTCCTGGATCGGCACGCCGATCCGCTGGGCGATCTCGAACAGCTCCTGCTGCGCGGTGGTAAACTCGCGCTGGCCGGCGGTGGCCAGCTTCAGCCGCGCGGTCATCTGGTTCCAGGCGTCGGCGATGCTCACGATCTCCTGCACCTTGCCGGCGGCCCAACCGATCGTCAAAAAGGCCAGCAGCTGGCCCTTGGCCCGGTTGACCTGTTCCCCGAACGCCTCCAACCCCGCCTTGACCTGGGCCACCCCGGCGCTGGCCTTGTCCCCGGCGGTCCTGGCGGAGGAAGCCAGCTCGCCCAGGGAGCGCTCGGCCGAGCTCAGGGCGCGCCTGAGCCCCTCGTCGGACCCGTCCAGGGCGACGAGGATGGAGATGCGGTTGGATGCCATTCAGATTTGCGGTGCGAAAAGGCTCGGCTAGACTGATTGCCTTACAGGAGGCACATGGCGAGTCGGAAAGATGCCACCTGACTTACGGCCTCGACCCACTGATCACCAGGTAAAGTTCGGGGCTTCGACGTTCTGGAAAATCCATGTCCCGAGCCTTTCAAAGTTTCGAATACAGCATCAAAGACGCCGAGGAACTGCTGGCGCACTTTGATGCCATCAACACTAAACCACCGCCGCCGAACGCCGAGGTTCTCAAGCGCGCCGGACTCGTGATGGCCCTGACTGCCTGGGAAACCTACGTTGAGGACCGGCTCACCGAGGAGATGAGTAGGAAGCTGGCGGTGATCGCGGGAAGCTTCGTGGGCGACTTCGTCGTGAAGCGCCTGCAGCAGGATCTGAAGCAATTTCACAATCCCGCTTCGGACAAGACGAAACGTATCTTTCAGGAGTACCTCGGCTTCGACGTCACCGAGGGATGGACCTGGGCGAACCATGATCCGGAGAAGGCTCGGAAGGGCCTCGACACTTGGATCAAGAAGCGCGGGGATGCCGTGCATCGATCGAAGCCTTTGAACAATGGCGATCCCCTGGCACACCTGATCCGGCGTGATGAGCTCGAGAAGGTCATCCGGTTCGTCAAGGACCTCGTGAAAGCCACGGACGTCTTCATCGACAAGAAGCTCCAGGTGTCAGCCCAAGGTTCGTAGCTGCTTCTCGATGGCCCCGGACAACCGGGGAATCCGCCCCGCCACCAAGTGTGCGACATCGAGCCGCTTCTTGAGGATCACTTTCGGGACCAGGACGGCAATCGGAATGTCTGCGCCGCGCTTGAGGCGTTTGATCCCTTCGGCTTTGCGGTAGCGGCGCTTGAAGCCCGCCAACGGATGGTCGTGCTCCTGGAGATTCTCGGCCATGAGGACGATATGCCCCTTGGCGTTCTTGACGAAGTAGGCGTTGCCGCCCCGCATCAACTCGGCGATCTGCGCCTGGAAGCGCTTGCGCCCGACCCGGCCGTGCAGCGGGATCAGCATCCGGCCGGCGATCACGCCGCCTCGCTCATGGATGCCCGACCACGGGATGCGCGAGCCCACGTAGAGCGCGGGCAGCCGGTTGGGGTCTTTCGCCAGCACCCTGGCCGTGAAGCCCTTGAGGAAGGACTTCCTGACCACGGCCATCTGACCCGTGACGTGACTGCGGACGTCCTGCCTGAGCTCGGTGGCTTCGCCGGCCATGGCGCGCGCGACCGTCTTCCTGACCTTGGCGCGGTACTCACCGCCCCAGCGGCGCAGCTGCGCACTCGCGGCGGCGCTATCGATACGGATGGAAATCCTCATGGCTTGGAAGATGGGCCCGTGACTTTGGCGGTGAGTCGATCGAGGTTCTGATCGAGGGTGCGGGCATCGCCCCGTGTGCCGATGGCGATCAGCGACAGCAGGCGAGCATCACGCGCCGCGTCCGAGCGCTCTGTAGCCGCGGCGAAACCGCGCAGCTGCGCCAGGGTGTAGTCGAGGATGTCGGGCAGGCGGTGGCCGTGCTCGATCAGCCGTTGGACGGCGTCGAACCAGCCGCCTTTGCCGCTGGTGGCGGTGCGAGATTCACTTGCGCGAACAGGCCGTCGAGCCTCGGGATCACCGTCCGGGTAAAAAAATCGGCGTTGACCTCGATCACCTTGGCGGCCAGCAGGATGGCCTCGTCGGCCGCGAGCTCGTCGACCCACGCGCGAGGCTTGCCGATCGCGATGGCGATGGCCGTCAACAAGTCGTTGCCGCGTTCGCCGAACAGCAGCAGCCAGTCGATTTCGGGTGCGGTGAGCTTCCGCATCACCGGGGAGATCGTCCGCAGGAAGGCCGGCAGTTGGCCGACCTTCAGGGGCCGGATGGCCAGGGTCTCGCCGCCGATGACGATCTCGGCGGCGGGCGGAATCAGAAGGTCCAGATCATTCATGGTTAATTCCAAAATTAAAGGGTGACAATGCGGCCGAACTGCCCCAGCACCGCATCGAAGGGCTTGGTGGCATCCGCGAGCAGCGAGCCTTCCAGCTCGAACTTGTTGTACTCGTCGGAGATGAAGGAGATGTCCTTGAGGGGATCGAACGCCACCCGGTACAGCTCTACCAGCACCTTGGCGTTGCCCTGGGCGGTGTTGAGCCCTTCGAGACGCAGGTACCGCTCCGGCAGCGGCTGGGTGAAGATGCCGATCTCGGTAGCCGCGCCGAAAGCGTAGCTGGCCTTGAACGGAGGCACGTACGGCGTCGCCGGCGAGCCGCCGTCGTCGAGGCGCAGGAACTGGATCGCCCCGAAGTCCGTATCGGCGGTGTAGTCGACACCGGCCACCAGGGTTTTCGGGGTGGCGCTGCCGTCCTTGAGCACGAGGCTCGAGACCTTCGGATGGGCCAGGAAGTAGCGATCGCCGACCAGGGGCGTCGCGCCGCCGAGGGGCTCGTCGGTCACGGTCCCGGAACTCCCGGTGACGTGGTTGCCGTACAGGGCCAAGGCCAGGTTCTCCTGGGTGAACTCCTCGAGGGTGAGGTTCACCGTGGCGGACTTCTGCTTGACCATCCGGTGATCCAGGGTGCGCTGGCCGGTCTGGCTCTCGTAGTGCTCCAGCACGTCGGTCTTGAGCGAGAGCTTCAACTCGGCCACATTGCCGGGGGAACGCACCTCGATGGGGTTACCGAGGGCGTCACGCTTGCCGAGGAAGACTCGGCCCTGAAAGGAGGCATAGGTACTCATGGCTTGGGTTCCTTGCGTTGCAGCGGTTTGGGTTCAGGATCTGCTTTGGGGGACGATGGCTCGGGCACGGCGATGTCGTGGGCGATCAGCCAGTCGGCGGTATCGGCCTCGACCTCGAGAAGGTCACCGGCCGAGTAATCGGTGCCCGCGTGGGTGTGCGGTCGGGTCAGAACGAGTCGGATCATGGGGGTCTGTCATCCAGGGGTTGAGAGATCGCTGATCAGGGTCCGGTAGGTGATGCGGTAGCGCGCCGGAATTGCGCATACCGTGGCATCGGCGTCCTCCAGGTCCCATTCGGTGTCGAGTTCCTTGAGTCCCAAGGCGAGTCCTCCCAGATTCGCATCCGCGAACAGCGCGGTATGAGCGGCCACCAGCAAGGCATCGGCAACCTGGGCCGCGTCATCGCCGCGGGCCAGGGCCGTGAAGCGGACCGTCAGGTCGCGGGTCACCCGGTCGTTGGCGCGCTCCGTGATAGCTTCGCTTTCGGGAAACAGCAGCAGTGCCGGGCACTGCTCCCGCGGCACTGCAAGGGTCGGAGAGCGCAGCACGCCGGCCCCTTGGGCGGACGCCACCGGCGCCAGCCGTGCCACCAGCGCTTGCAACAGTTGTTCGCGGAGGGAGGGATTCAACGGAACGCTCCGACGGATCGATAAAATAGGAGGCACTCCGTATTGGAAGTGACCTATGGCCCAAACTCCTCGCACGAAGCATCGTTCCAGCACCCGTGCGCCGTGCTTTTACACCCTGCGGGTCGAGTTGCAGCCCGATGGAGATCCACCCCGTCATTTGGCGCCGCCTCACGGTGGACGGCCGAATGAGTCTCGGCAAGCTCCACCACGTCATCCAGGCCGCTTTCGGCTGGACCGATGCGCACCTGCATGACTTTGTGATCGGTGGACAGGTGTTTGCGAAGCCCCATCCGGAGGATGCGCTGTACGAGAGAGACGTCCAGGACGAGCGCAAAGCCTTCCTCAATCGTCTCGTCGCCGCCGGACATTCGTTCGTGTACCGCTATGATTTCGGCGATAACTGGCAGCATCTCGTCATTGTCGAGGACGTCAGTGACGACCTTGACAAAGATCCCCACGGCGGCGCCTGGGTGATCGACGGCGCGCGGGCCTGCCCGCCCGAAGATGTCGGCGGCGCGTCCGGCTACCAGGAGTTTCTCGAGACCTTGGCCGAGGATCCCGAATCGGGGGAGGCTGACGACCTTCGGGCCTGGGTCGGCGGGCCGTTCGATCCCGAGCTGTTCGATCGGCGGGCCGCGAATGCCGCGATCCAGCGGATGCTCTGGAACCACTGGGGTGGGAAATGACTGGATGATGGCGACTCGAAAGTTCCACAATTTCCGGGGACAAGCCTGTGGGAAAGTCCTTGATGGTCTACCCAACGCCCCGTAATGACAGGACTTCGCGAACCTGACCAGTTACCGTTCTATTACAACCGGGTCAGGGTCGCCCGTTTTTCGGAGCCGTCACCCACCGCTCGCACCTCGCGAACCCGGAAGGATTGCCCGTCGATCGTGAGGGTTTCACCCGAGGTCAGTCCGACCAGGGCCGAGGCCGGATAGCGAATGGCGTAGTCGGTCGACAGGGCGAGACCGTCCAGCACGGTTTCATCCGGTGCCCGGAAGTCCACCGCCACCGTCTGCGGGTCGGCGCCATTCGCCGGCGACCAAGTGGCCTCTTTCAGCAGTCCAGCCCGTGCCGCGGCGACGTAGAGCATTTCGATCATTAGGCGGCCGTCAGCTTCACCAGCACCCCCGGCCGATGGCACATGGGGAGCGGGTTGGACTGGGTGTGGAGATCGGTGCCGCGGTCGAACTTGCGCGGCTCTTGCTTGGCGTACAGCGCCTGGCCCAGGGTATTGGCGGTCTCGTTGAAGTCGGCCGGGGCGAAGTAGGTGCTGAATGTGTCGATCGTCCCCAGCGGGAAGCAGTGGGCCTCGCCGGCGGCGATGAAGCGGCGGGTGGTCCCGTTCACGTCGGTCGCCTGGCCCCGGTACTCCTCGAAGGTGAGGCCGCCGAAGGTGAAGCCCGCCCGCATGTCGTTGATCAACACAGCGCCCTGCTGCCAGTAGGTGAAGGCATCCTTGACCTTGGGATGATCGGTCAGAGCGTCGTAGAACTCCGGCGAGCACAGGCAATGGGCGCCGGTCATGAACTCGCCCTTGAGATGGTCCTCGAGGTGCCGCAGCACATCGGCGCACTTCTTCTTGACATTGCTGTTGGCATTGCCGAGATCGAAGTTGATCACCGCCGGGGTGATGTCGAACTCGTCGAAGAGGTCATAGATCACCGAGCCGTCCGCATCCAGGATCACCCCCTTGAGGGCGCCCATGCGGAGGTGCTCCAGGGTGATCGCATGCTTGTTGCGCATGGTCTCCAGATGCCGGGCCATGACCCCGGCCACCGACTCCATCTCGGTCTCCGAGCCGAAGGATCGGATGCCCTGGACTTCCTCCGGCAGCACCACATCGTCATGGGGAATGTGCGGAATCACGAAGGAGCGCACGGCCCGCTTGCCGCGGGTACCCACCGTGCCCGGCGAGCCGGGCGGCAGGGCCGGCAGGAGATTCAGCACCCCGGCCTGCTCCTCGACGATGATCTGGCGGGTGCGGACCGGCTTGGGCGGAAACAGGTTCAGCGCTTCCAGCCGGCCGTAGCGGTTGGGAATGATGTTGATCGCGGCGGACAGCGCCGCCATCGAGAACGCGGGATTGTGGAACGGGTTGTTCATGGAGGATCTCCTTAGGCGGCCTGGCGAATGAGGATGCCGCGGGTTTCCAGAGCGGCGATGGCGGCGGCCTTTTGCTCCGGCGTGATGCCTGCCGGCCACACTACTGCATAGGAGGCGACGATGCCGTGGCGGGCCAGCATCAGGCCGTCCGGGTGATCGGCGAGCGAGGTATCCACTGCCTCCAGCAGGAGGCCCGCTGGCGTTTCGGTGCCGTCCGTGGCGGAGGGATCGAAGCGCTTGATCTTGGCCGTGGCGGTAACGCGGCCGACCACGGCGCCGAGTTCGAGGGCTTCCCCGGCGGCCACGGTGACCTGGTCGCGGGAATAGCGGAGGGTTTCCTCCTCGTACTTGAGGAGATCGCCGAGGTTCAGGGGTTCACGTAGAGCGGGCATTGGGAGGGTTCTCCGAAGGTTTAATGTGGGAACGGCTTACTTGCCGATCATCCGGCGGACGGCCTGCATCAAGGGGCCGTGCTCGGGCGAAGCGGCCTGGGCCGCGGCGTCCGGGTTCAGCCGGGAGGCGATCTCGGGGCTCTCGGCCCGGCTCGCCAGCAAGGCCCGCCGCACCTGGTCGGGCGTCGCGCCCTCGGCCAGGAAGCCGACGATGCGGTGGGACTGGCCTGCCAACTGGCAGAGCTCGGCGATGACCAGGGCTTCGGCGCGGCCTGCGGCCACGGCGGCAGGCTCCAGGGGATCGGCCGGAGCAACGTCTTCGGTGGGTCGCGCTGGGTTTTCGTTGGTTTCGATCGCCGGCTCTTCTTCGGGCATCGGCGTCAGGTCCGAGGTGTCAGGGGATTCGGGCGTGTTCATCGGGACGGTCTCCAAAACAGGGGAAGCGGAAATCAGCGTCGAGTGGGCGCGAAGGGGCGGGCTGCGCGGCGCGACGAAGTCGGTGAGCTCGGCCAGTGCCACGTCCAGGCTCCCTTCGGCGTCGGCCAAACCGGACCGGACGGCTTCGGGACCGAAGAACAGGCCGGCCTCGGTGGCCCGCACGGCGTCCTCACTCAAACCGCGCAGGCCCGCCACATGCGTAACGAACAATCCATACAGCCGGTCCACCTCGGCCTGCAGCCGGGCGGCGGCCGCATCGGACAGCGGGGCATGGGGAGAGAAATCGTTCTTGCGGTCGCCGGCGAAGATGGCGGTGAACCGGTAGCCGTCCTGGGCATCGCGCACGGACTGGTCGACATGGAGGGCGATCACCCCGATGGAGCCGACTCCGCCGGTGCGGCAGACCATCAACCGGGAGGCGCCACAGGCGATGGCATAGGCCGCCGAAAACGCCGAGTCGGCCGCCACCGCCCACACCGGCTTCACGGCACTGGCGACGCGAACCCGCTCGCCAAGCTCGAACACGCCGCCGGCTTCGCCCCCCGGCGAATCCACATCCAGCAGAATCCCCTGCGCACCGGGGTCGGCCAGAGCCAAGTCCAGTTGGCGCGCGATATCGGCATACGAGGTTAGCCCCGAAGCCGCATCCACGCCCAGACTCCGGCGGATCAGTGAGCCGTGAATCGGAATCACGGCGATGCCGGGCGTCGCTTCGATCGAAGGGCGAGGCGCCGGGATCGGCACTTGGGCTTGGGGCACCGGCCAGCCGACCCGCTCGCCAAGTACCGCCAGGATGGCATCCAGCTTGGCGCGCTGGATCAGCAGCGGCGTGTTGTAGAGGCGCGTCGCCAGGTGCGGTAGCATCATGGATTTGATTCTTTGGGAGTGGTTCGTGACCCTATCCGAGTTCACCCGCAAGCAGGCGGAAAGCAAACTCAAGGCGTTTTGTGATCGTCGTATCCCCGCCCAGCTCCGCAAGGAAGTCCGGCTCGGCTGGAAGTTCCGCGGCAACGCCGTGACCCTGTTCGAATCGCGGCCGTCCTTCCCCGACCGGGCCACCTGGGTGAATATCCCGATCGCGCAGTTCCGCTTCGACGAACAGGAAAAGACTTGGGAGCTCTACCAGGCCGACCGGAATGGTCGCTGGCATTGGTATATCAATGTCGTGGCCACCCCGGATTTCGATGCCCTGCTGGCCGAGGTGGACGCCGACCCCACGGGAATCTTCTGGGGCTAATCAGGAGGCCCAGCCGAAGGCGGGTCGCTGGCCTGTACCGTCCCGGTCTTGGCGGTTCGCCTCGGATCGGAGTCGAACACCAGCCCCAGGCTGTCGGCCCGCGCGTTGTCGGTGGCGATTTCCCGGTCCACGTCCTCGGCGTCGTAGCCGAAGGACGAGATGGCCTCGGAGCGGCTCATCAGGCCGGACCGGATGGCGAGTTGCAGCGCCTTGAACTCCTTCTCCGGGTCCACCCACTGCCAGCCCTGCGGGATCCACTTGCAGGCGAGGTATCCACGGCGTTTTGCGGCCCCGCCCCGGGCGAATCCCGGCAAGGCGAGGGTGCCTTCCAGCACCGCCTGCTCCATCCAGGCCCGCCAGATCGGCCGGCAGAGCTGATGGACGATCACTCCGTGCTGCAGGGCTTCGACCCGGCGGCGGAACTCCAGGAGCCCGGCCCGGATGGATGAGTAGTTGACCTGGGTGAGGTCGCCGGTGAGCTGCTCGTAAGTCACGCCCATGGCGGCCGCCACGGCGCGGAACTGCATGCGGAGAAACTCCGAGTAGGAGCCGCCCACGTCGGCGGGTTGGGAGAACCGCACGTCCTCGCCCGGTTCCAGGATCTGCAAGGTGCCGGGTTCCAGGCCGGCCAGGGCCACGCCGCTTGGGTCGGCGGCGCCTTCGCCCATGAGGTGGTCTTCGGGACCGAGGCGGGTGATGAACCCGGCGAACATGGCGGCGGTCTTCTTGCGGACCAGTTCCGCATCGTCGTACTGGTCCAGTTCGTTCAGTTTCACCAGCGCCCGTGCCAGCCAGGGCTCGCCCCGGATCTGGCCGGGCCGCAGGGGCCGGAACAGGTGGATGATCTCGTCGGCTTTCACCCGGACGGTCTGCAAGCCGCCGGCGCCGGACATGGGTGCCAGGGCTCCGTCCTCGGGATGGGAGCGGTAGAGGTGATAGGCCACCCGCCGCCCCAAGCCGTCGAACTCGATCCCGGCCCGAATCATATTCCCGTTGTCGGCCTGGTTATTGAGGGTCACCGGCAGATGCTCGGGCTCCAGGACCTGGAGTTGCAGGGCCACCGGCAATCCGTCCTCCGGTCGCCGGTAGCGGAGCCGTACCAAGGCTTCGCCGCCCTCCAGCATGGCCCGGCAGGCCAGGGCCTGGAGACCATAGAAATCCGTCAGGCCTGCGGCATCGGCGGTTTCCGTCCAATCACTCCAGAGGGTCTGGATGGTTTCCCGGAGATCGGCGTCTTTCACCATCGACTGCGGCTTGATGCCGGTGCCGACGGCATTGGCCACATAGGACTCCAGGGCGGCATGGGCCCAGGTATTCCGCCGCACCAGGTCCCGGCTCTTGGCCCGGAGTTCATTCTGCGTGGTGAGCAAGGCGGCGACGGCGCCGGGATTGCCCACCTGCCAGGCCAGGGTCCGGCGACCGAAGCCGGTGCCGTCGTAGATCGGGGTGCCGCCCAGCAGCGAGCGGGACAGGCGCTTCAACCAACTCATCGCAAACCTTAAAAACCTTTTGAGGTGGTAACGCGGATCTGGCGGACCAGTGGAGTTCCGATGCCGGCCTCCGCCTTGTTCTTCGCCAAGGCGGCTTCCACCTCCCGGATCGCCGCCCGCAGTTCCTCCACCGAGCGGTACTCCACGGTCTTGTCGGCGAAGGTCACCCGGCGCTCGCCCGTGGCCAAGGCTCGGCGCAGGACCTCGAGTTGGGTTTCGGTGTAGGACATCTCGGTCTCGTCAGGACAGCCAACGGCTCTTGATCACCCGCCGGCCGGTTTTGCCGACCCCGGAAACAGCAAGGCCACCGCGGTGGGTGGACTCCTCGGGATTGATCGGTTGTAAGGTCAGGGGCGGATCGGAGGTTTTTTCCTCCATTCCCAATTGCCGCTCGAGTTCCCGCCAGTGGCGGTCCTCGAATCGGTCGAGCCCGGCTGCAGCGGCCGCCGCCCGGGCATACACGTAACAATCGAGGGCTTCGTTGCGCTCGCGGAGCTTTTGCCATTCCCGCACCGGAAAGCCATGGCGGTCGCGGCGGGTGATCAGTTGCTCGGCGCACAGTTGCTGCAGATACTCGGCGTCCACCTTAGGCAGATGTACATAGCCATCCGGGTAAGACAGGCTGGTCCCATCCTCGCCGACTTCCGCAATTTTGCGGAGGTTGTTGTAGAACTCCAGCTTGGCGAGGCCGACCGCGACGGAAAAGACTTTGATGCCCCGCCGCAGCTTCTTCCCGTTGACGGTGAGGTCCACTGCCGTCGGGGTTCCGATCAGGGCCGCGCCCCGCAGAACGCCCTTGACCGCCATCACCCGCGCATCCTTCACCCGGCGCACGAAGGCGTAGGCTTCCTGGGTGGCGAAGCCGGTGTCCAGCGCGAACCGCGCCAAGGGCATGGCCGCTCCCGATTCGTGTGTCCAGGTCTCGGCGAGCAGTTCGCCCAATCGCTTCCACACCGCCTCGCGGGCCGTGTCGCCCATCAGCACGCGGTGCTCGACAAGCCAGGCCTCCTTGCTGCGCCCGAAGGCCCAGATCGAAACTTCAATGCGATCCTTCTGGACGTCGGCCCCGCCGACCAGGAGCAAGCCGCCCTGAGGCACGGTGCCGATGCGGTAATCCTCCCGCCGCTCCACCAGGCGCTCCCAATCCGGGGCTTCGCCTTCTTCCACCCAGGTCTCCCCGAGTTCGGTGTTCTTGAAGGTCTTGATGGCGGAGGCCGAGCCGGATTCCTTATCTACAGCCGCCTCCCACGCCGCGGCGATGTCGCGCCAGGAGCGCCAGCCGATGGGGCTGTAGAGCGAGGAGAGATGGAAGCCGGCGGTCTTGCCCCCGTTCTCCGGCGCCAGCGCCCGCCACTCGCCGTGCTCCAGCATCCAGGTCTTGTGATGCTCCGGGATTGGCGCGTCGCAGGATTCGCAAACGTAGGCCGCCGTCTCCGGCTGACCCTTGTCCCAGCGCAGCTGCTCGAAGCGCAGCCACTGCCGGTGCGAGCAATGCGGACAGGGGACGAAGTAGCGCCGTTGGTCCGATTGCTCGTATTCGCGCTCGATGCTGGAGGCTCCGGAGATCGTCGGGGTCGAGACGATGAAAATCTTCCGGCGGGCAAAGGTCCGCGTGCGGGCCTCCGCCAACTGAATGGCATCGCCTTCGCCCTCGACGTCCAAGGGATAGCCGTCCACCTCGTCGAGAAAGAGATACCGCACCGGCATCGAGCGCAGGCCCACGGCGCTGTTGGCCCCGGTCATCACCAGCACGCCGCCCCGAAACTCCTTGGCCAGGATGGTGTTGCCGGCATCGCGGGAACGGGCTGGTGCGATCAGATCCTTCAGCACCGGCGATTCCTCGATCAGGGGATCGATGCGCTGCTTGGAGTTGCGCTTGGCCATCTCCACCGTGGGCGCCACCGCCATCATCGGGCCGGGGGCATGGTGAACGACATAGCCGATCCAGTTGTTTCCCGACTCCGTCGCGCCCACCTGAGCGCCTTTCATGAACACCACCCGCTCGATGGGGGAGGTCGGGGACAGGCAGTCCATGATGTCCTTCAGATATGGGGTCCGGCGGGTTCGCCAGCGCCCGGGTTCTGCGGAAGCCTTCGAGGACAGGATCCGGTATTGGTCGGCCCATTCCGAGACTGACAACAGCGGATCCGGGGTCAGTCCCTCCCGCCAGGCCCGTTCGATCTCCGGGCTGCCTTCATAGTTGTACACATTGTTCTCAGTCGATGCGGGGCTGAAACTGGCCCAATTCTTCCAGATGGCGTCTCACTTCACGCTCCAGCAGGACATGCAGGACATGCGGATCGATCCCGATCTCGGCGGCCATCTGTGCCGACACCCTGGCCGGCCAGTTCAGCCAGGCGTCCCGCTCCGCCCGGGCGAGTTTGAATACATGGGCGATCGCTTGGGCCCGGTCGACCAGTTCGCCCTTGAGCCGAGCCAGCCGCACCTTGTTGGTCTGCGCCTTGAGGACTTCGTTGGCGGTGCGGGCCTGCAGGAACGTCGTGCCGCCGGCTCCGAGGCCGGAGGGCAGCGGAGTCTCGCCCACGGTCTCGCGGACGGCCTGGATGGCCTCGTTAGGGACCGCGCGTGGCTTCGGACGCTGCTGGGCTGTGTCGGTGTGGCGCTCCCACTGAGCATTCGCCCTGGCCGAATCGATGGTGCCATCCGCTTCCAAGGTGATCCTGCCGGCCTTGATCGCCTTGCGCACGGCGGCATCGGAGACACCCCGTTGCCGGGCGTAGGCGCGGATCGAGATACCCAATCAATTCTTCCGAAATAGCTGCGATTCAGGACTGGAAAGCGCTTGGCTTCCCCTCGCCACAGCGCGTTCATGTCGCCATCGCGATTGACGCGATGACCACCTGAACGGAGACGACCATGTACACCGAAAATGCCAACCGCTTCACCATCGACGAACTGGGATTCATCCAGACCGCCCTGACCAAAGTCCTCGCCGCCGCAGCCCGCGGCGAACTGGACCTCAACCGACTGGCCCGGGAGGAACTGGCATCCCGCGGGCTCGACCAGAACGGCCACTGGGTGGGCTTTGAGAAAGCCGCCGAAATCCACAAGCCAACCTGATCAATACCGGAGCATAATGATGAACATTCAACTTTCCGAAACCCAAAAATCCATCCTCATCGCGGCCGCCGAGCATCCCAATCATCGGCTCGAGTGGTTCCCCGAAGGAGTCAAGGGTGGCGCTCGGGCCAAAGTGCTCGGCAGCCTCCAAAGCAGAGGGCTCATCGAAATCCGGGATGACCATCCGGTCATCAGCAACGCGGGCCTGGCCACCTTGGGCTTGCCCGCAGCGCCGACGGAACCAGTGGTGGAGGCCAATCCCGAGCCTTCCGAAAATCCCGCGCCTGACGCGCCCAAGGCGCCAAAGACGCGGGAGAACACCAAGCAGGCCCAGGTGATCGCGATGCTGAACCGACCCGAGGGCGCCACCCTGGAGCAACTGGTGGAGGCCACGGGATGGCAGAAGCATACCGTGCGCGGCGCCTTGTCCCTCCTCGGCAAGAAACAGGGGATTTCCATCGAATCCGGCAAGACCGAGGCGGGACGCGTCTACCGGGTTGCCGCCAACCCGGCGTAATCAATCGAAGACGGAGGGGCGGGAGAACTGATTCTCTCACCGCCATCGGAGACACCCAATAAAAAAGGCATCCGAAGATGCCTTTTCTTTTCCTCTATTCCATTCCGATCAGAGGCCGTCCGGATAATCGTAGCTGTAGTGCTTGCGCAAGGGTTTCACCACTTCCCATTGGCTATCCAGTCCCGCATGGAACGAGACGAGATCCCCCGGGACGATCCGCACCGGCTCACCCCCGGCCGGCGTGACGATAATTTCGCCTTCCAGCACATAGGCAACCTCGGTTTCGTCAAAATCGATCGGAAACTCGGAGATTTCCTTTTCCCAGATTTCCCAACCGGCGACGCCGAGTTCTTTCAGACGATCTTCGCTCGGGTTGTGTTCAATCGTGATTTTGCTCATGTCGTGACGTAAATGTTCAACACATAAGCGACGAAGCTTAGCATTGTTGCCCTCAGCGAAGCCACAACGCTTCGGCCTGGCTGGCCTAAGTCGAGTGACTCCAACGTCGCCCACGAATGACCGAGGCTGGATCAAGTTAGGCAGAATTCGTGATTCGCGGCGAGAAGATTACCGAGGAGTCGCTGACCGCCTGATCCTCGAACGTCACCCCATCGGATTCGCGAGTGGCTGGTTTTCCGGTCCAGTCCTGCCAGCGGCGCACGATCACGTCGACGTATTTGGGATCCAGTTCGATCAGGCGCGCCCGGCGCCCGGTCTTCTCGCAGGCGATGAGCGTCGATCCGGAACCGCCGAAAGGATCCAGCACAATATCGCGGGTCTTGTTGCTGTTGCGCACGGCCCGCTCGACCAGTTCCACCGGTTTCATGGTGGGATGGAGGTCGTTCCTGACCGGCTTGTTCACGAACCAGACATCGCCCTGGTCTCTCGCCCCGCACCAGTAATGGTCGGTGCCCTCGCGCCAGCCGTAGAGGATCGGCTCGTACTGCCGCTGATAATCCGAGCGTCCCAGGGTGAAGGTGTTCTTGGCCCAGATGATGAACGTGGACCACCGCCCGCCGGCGGCCCGGAAAGCCGACTGCAGGGTGTCCAACTCGCTGGAACTCATGGCGATGTAGACCGCGCCCTTCGTGACAGCCAATACGTTGGCGCAGGCCTTCTCCAGGAAAGGACCGAAGTCGTCCCCGAGGTTGTCATTCAGGATGGGGCGGTGCTTGCCTCGTAGTTTGTCCTTGGGCGAGTTTGCGTAGTTCACGCCATAGGGAGGATCGCAGAACACCATGTCCGCCAGTTCCCCGCCCAGCAACGTAGCGTAATCCGCGGCCTTGGTGGCATCGCCGCACAGCACCTTGTGCTCGCCCAGCAACCACACATCGCCCAGTTTGGAGACGGGGGTTTCGGTGATTTCAGGAACGGCATTCTCGTCGGTCAACCCGCCGCCCTCCGGTTCCGGATCGGCCAGCAGGTCGTCCAGTTCGTCCGGATCGAAGCCGGTCAGCGACAGGTCGAAGTCCTCCAGTCGGAGCTCCTCCAGTTCCAGCCGCAGCAGTTCCTCGTCCCACTCGGCCCAGGTCGCCGAACGATTCGCCAGCATCCGGAAGGCCTTGATCTGCGCGTCGCTGAGCTCGTCGGCCAGGACCACCGGCACGCTCTCCAGGCCCAGCGCATGGGCCGCCTTCAGGCGCAGGTGGCCATCGACGACCTCGCCCGTGCTCCGGGCGACCACCGGGATGCGGAAGCCGAACTCCCGGATGACGCCGGCCATCTGCTCCACGGCCTGGTCGTTGCGCCTAGGGTTACGCACGTACGGAATCAGCTTGCCGATCGGCCAGTGTTCAAGCCGCAGCTCAGCCATGGGTCGCGTTCCGTTCGGCGGCGACCGCCGCGAAGGTTTGGCCGGTACTGGCCAAGGTGATCGTCGTCTCGGGAAAGTTCTGCAGGAATCGCTTGATCGCCACGTCCACGTATTCGGGCGCGATCTCCACGGCGCGCAACACCCGCTCGGTGCGCTCGGCCGCCAAAAGGCTCGTGCCCGAACCGCAGAAAGGCTCGTAGCAGATCGCTCCCGGATCGGTATAGGCCAACATCAGGTGCTCCGGCAAAGCCACCGGAAATACCGCCGGGTGGTCGATGTCCTTTCCAATTTTGCCCTTGTGGCGCATGAGGCGGATCACGCTATCCGGAATGCGATGGTCCTGGGTAGGGGTGCCGGCATGGCACCAGCCGCCGACTTCCCCATCCTTGCCGCGCATGGCCGTGGAACTGCCGTCCTGGCGCAGATGGGTTTCCTGGCCAGCGAACTTGCAGGGCACGATCTTGTTCGGCTTCCGCGCCTGCCGGTTGAAGTGGAAAATGAACTCGAAGCTGGGCGCCAGCCGGCCGTTCCAATCGCCGGGCATGCCCGGTCCCTGGTCCCAGACGTACCAGCCGAACCGACGCCAGCCCTGGGTGCGTATCCAGTCCAGCCAGCCACTCCAGTAGGGGATGAACTCGTGGTCGCGGTGGATCAACCCGAGGTTGACCAGCACCTGGGCATCGTCCTCCATAGGCAGGTATGCGAACACGCCGCGCATCAAACCGTCCCAATCGGCAATGCCGCCGCTGGTGTAATCCCGCTGGTTGCCGTAGGGCGGCGAGGTGAAGCAAAGTCGGGCGTGTTCGCCGGCCATCAGCGTGGCGACCACGGTCGGGTCGGCGGCATCGCCGCAGATCAGACGGTGGGATCCCAGAAGCCAGACATCCCCGGTTCGAGACACTGGCACCGCCGGAGCATCGGGTACGTCCTCGTCCAGGCTGTCCGCGCCGGGCTCGGCAGTGACGTCATCGGCCGCAAGGCCCGTTCCTTTCAGCAGTTCAGCCAGGTCGGCCTCGTCGAAACCCACCAGCGACAGTTCAAACGCTTCATCGGCCAGGAACTTCAGTTCTTCGGCCAGCAGGGCTTCGTTCCAGCCGCCATGCTCGGCGATCCGGTTGTCGGCGAGGGTCAGCGCCCGACGCTGCAGGTCGGACAAATGGGTGAGGCGCACCACCGGCACCTCGGTCAATCCCAGCTTCTGCGCGGCGAGCCACCGACCGTGTCCGGCGATGATCAACCCGTGGCCGTCGGCCAGGACCGGATTGACGAAGCCAAACTCGGCAATGGACCCCGCGATCTCCGCGACTTGGGCCTCGGAGTGCGTCCGCGCATTGCGGTCGTAGACCGTCAGTTGCTCGACCGGCAGGTATTCGATGTTGAGCGTCATAGTTCCAAAACACAGGTTCGCATTCGGTACGCAGGCGCGAACCGGGATGCGAACCTCACAGGGTCCGAGGAGGTAACGGTGAATCGGGGGTCAGAAACACGAAACCCGCGACGGGCGCGGGTTGTGGGGTATTCGATGGCTGGGAAGTGCGAACCGGGTGAGTCCGGTGCGAACCCGGATTTTCGGGGGAACGCTAGCGAAAGGCCGCGCTCGCGCCCCCCGCAGTGCTATTTCATCAGGAAGGACCCACTTTCTCGTGAAATTGTGCTCATTTGTTCGGATCGGCCTTGACGATTAAGGCCAAGGTGGGTGCCGTGGCCTTCAGGGATGCTTCTCTCGCGAGTCTGGCAGAAATACTACCCCAAACCGGGGCTTCATGCTGCATGCCCGAAAGCGTCCGAAATGGACAAACGCATGAAACTAGGGACATTCGCTCAAAGGCTTACCCTACCTGACTCATATTTTCAGACCCGATGCCTTTCCGTTCCCCTTCCTCATTTTCGTGGCCCATGGCCCGGGCCACCAGTTTTTTGAGATCCGGTTTTGAACTAAATGACGGTATTGCTCTGGCGCCGGGACATTCTTGCGTTTGTGACGATTGGAATTGCAATAACGACAGGCGGCGACCAAATTATCCCGGGTATCTTTGCCGCCGTCCTGCCGGGCTTTAAGGTGCTCGGCGGTACATTGGTGGTGCTTTGCCTGATTGATGGTGATCCCGAACTGTTGAGCAAACGACGGTAAGTCGTTCGTCCACATCGGGAGATCACAATAGAAACAACAACCGAATTGTAATTCGAACGCTGATTTACGATGATGACGAAGAGGGGTAGTAGACATGGAGTGCTCCTGTTAGGTTAACCCCGTTGCCTCCGAGCGGAGAGCAAACGGGCACCCAGCAGTAAGCACCGAATGGGCAGAGACCACGGACCGAATCGATCACGTCTGCCCAATATTTGAAATTACACCGCGCAACACAGTCAAGTGTGATTTTGCGAACGGCCTTTCCACTTGGAGCAACCTGGGTGCTTTCCACCGATCAACCGTTGTTATGGATGTCCGTTGAGGCATTGGACAACGCGCTGTAAGGCTCTTTGCCAGCGCCGCCGAGCTGTGTTGCGATCACAGCCAAAGCGGCGTGAGATGTCCTTCCACTCCCATTCTTCCGCCCGCATCCAGACAAGGTGGCGCAGTTCCTCGTCGAGCCATAGCACCCAGCGCATGGTCTCCTCCATGCGGTCGATGGCCTCAGGTGAGGGCGGGAAGCGGAGCACCCGATCCGGGTCGGTGTAGATTTCCTGGGCTTCCCGCTTGATGGCCGGCCAGACGTTGAAGTAGCCCTGCACCCGGACCGGCGGCAAGCGATGGGCCGTCTCGGCGGCCTCCCGGAAGCGCTCCGCGACGGCGTCCAGTGTCCACTCAGCCATGGCTCACCTTCCTGCGTCCGTAGAGACGCTCGGCGATTTGGGTGAGGAGTTGCCGCTCCATCCAGTCCAAGCGCTGGTCGTCCGGGGAGATCACCAGGATGCCCTGGTCGCGCCAGCCGTCGCGCTTGATGTCCTCCGGGTCCGGGCGTTCGGGGAGGAGGCGGCTCAAGGGACAGCGATAACGAACACCGTTCATGCCCGCACCTCCTGCGCCATCGCCCACAGCAGCAATGCCAGGGCATCCGCCTCGTTGTCGTCGGCCGGCCGAAAGCCCTTGGCCCGCATCGCGGCGACCATGTCGTCCTTGCCGGCATTGCCCTTGCCGGTGGCGTGCTTCTTGATCGTCCCGACCGGTACCCCCTGGTAGGGAATCTGGTGGTGCTCGCACCACGCCGTCAGGTGAGCCAGGAAGCCGCCATAGGCGTGAGCGGCGTCGACGCCGGCATGCCGACGCACTTCCTCGAAGTAGACGGCATCCAAGCCATCGGCCGACTGCTTGATCTCGGTCAGCCAGCGCTTGAACCTGAGAAAGCGCATGCCGCCGCCTTCGAAGCGGCCGGGCCGGAAGAACTCACTGCCGCTGGTGATCGTGCCATCCCGAGTGAGTAGTGCCCAACCAGTCCGAGTGCCAAGGTCCAAAGCCAGAATCGTTGGTCCGGGATCCCTGGTGAGACGCTCCGAACCGTAGGGGGAAGGAGGACTACGTAAAATAGAGGGAACGACAGTTCCCTCTATTACGTAGTAATAGGACTCTCTGCAATCTGCAATCTGGCTGGAAGCCTTATGTGGCGCGGGTTTCCGCAGATTGCAGACGTATCTGCAATCTGGAATTCCGCAATCTGGAATTTTTCGTAACCCATTGTTTTCAACCTGGAAATTAGAAAACCCAGAGTGCAGATTGCAGAAATCCGGGCCAGATTGCAGGTCGCCTTCGGATACCCATTTGCGATTCGAACCTTTCAGAAGTAATCCTTGCATGGCGCGGCTTTCAGCGATTTTCGGCGGCTGTTGGAGCGTCCGCTGGACGCCCTGTGCAAGGGGATGACCGAGGTGGTCCGGTCCAGATTGCAGCCAGATTGCAGAAGTTCTGCAATCTGGACGCCGGGTTCTGCAATCTGCCGCAAACCTCTGTATTTGAAAGAAAACTTCAATGCTTTGGCGCGTGTTTCGATGGTTGTTCTCGGGTACCTGTTTCATGCGTCCAACTCCTCTTGATAAATCCAAATGTCGGGGTTTTCCACGGGAAGCAACGCCCCGGTGCGTGGGCACTTGTAATCGGTCGGCCGGACCGGCAGGGCCATGATCGGCAGTTCACCCGTGTCGGGATCGGGTACGCCATGAGGAAGCCACAGGACCATGTCCTCCACGCACAGATAGCCGTACTTGCTGCGGGTCAGGGGCGGCAGGCCGTAGTCCTCGGGGTTGCGGAAATACTTGACATAGCCCTTGGTCGCGAACACGGACAGACGCTCATTGATGGTCCGATTCGCTCCCAGTCCTGCCTTGCCCTCGAAGGCCTCGGCGAACTGGTTGGGGGTGTAGCAGCGGCCTTGAGCCGCTTCCTCGAAGATCAGCTGGAGAATGACTTCGAAGATCAGCTGGAGAATGACTTCCTGCTTGCGCAGGCGCTCGGCATCGAGGCGCTGTCCGTGCTCCCGCAGGACCAGCCGCTCGCTTGGTAGCACTTCCCGCCACTCGCCGTGGATCTTGTCGATGTGCTTGCTGGGAATGCCGGGTCCATTGCGCAATTCGAAGATCAGCTGGCGCTCGGTCCGGGTCTCGTCCGGGCGGAAGAGCAATAGGCCGGTGCTGTAGTAGCCGCGGAGGCTCCCGGCACCGGCCAAGGCCTGAAACGGGTCCTCCTCGAACTGCTTCTTGCCGAGCTTCCGGGTGTGGTGGGCGAGAATGATCCCGGCCTCGGGATTGACCGCATCGCGGATACGCTCCACCCGCTGCGAGAGGAAGAACAGCATCGCGGCATTGTCGTTCTCGCCGCCGGCATCACCGCCGTCGAAGACATTGCGGATGGGATCGATGACGATGAGATCGGCCGGTTGGCCGCCGAAGGCTTGCGTGACGGCCGGGATGATCCGGGCCAGACCCTCGTCGTTCAGGATCAGCCGGAGCTGCGGCGTGGCGATGAAGTTCTGCCGAGCGTCCAACAGCCGATGGGCCGGCAAGCGGATGGCTTTCACCCGTTCGCGGAGGTAGTGGTACTGCACCTCGGCCTGCAGGTAGAACACCCGCAGGGGACGACAGGGGCGCATCCCGAGGAACTCGGCGCCGGCCGCCATGTGGGCCAGCCAGGACAGCAGGAAATCACTCTTGCCGACCTTGGGCGCCCCGCCCAGAACCAGGAGGCCGCCCACGGTCATGACGCGGGGTGCGATGAGGTCCGGCGGCACGGGCGAACAGTCGTCCAGCAACTCGCCCAAGGAATAGAATGGCAACCGGGGTTCCGTAGGGAGAGGCGCTTGTCTTGGCCCCTGATTCAGAAATGCCTGCCAGTCGAAGCCCTCGGCAATCGCGTCCGCCGCATCCCAACTTTCCGGCTTGTCGGCCGGCGGCTCCAGGATGGCGAAACTCGACGCCCCGGCAGCCAGTGAGGCCTTGGCCACCCGTTCGGCATAGTCCCAACCCGGCTTGTCCTTGTCCGGCCAGATCAGCAGCCGTTTGCCGACAAGGGGCGTGAGATCGGTCTTGTCCACCGGTGCGTTGGCGCCGCCCATCAGGGTGGTGGCGCAGACGCCGTAGTCGATCAGGGCCTGCGCGCACTTCTCGCCCTCCACCAGCACCACCTCCTCGGCAGATGCGATGCCTGGCAGGTTGTACAGGGGACGGATGGAAGGCGTCCCTGTCATGCCCCGGACAACATCGCGGGGACGGAACTGCTTGCCGGTGGGCGGATCGTAGCGATACACGCAGGCCAGCAATTTTCTATCGGCAGACCAGTAGTCCCACTTGGCGGTATGAGGCCCCAACTCGTCGATGGGTGGCGACTTGTCCTTTCGCGGCGCTCTGGTCACCGGCGACAGCGCCAGCCAGTCACCGCCAAGCCAGCGTTCGGCCGCGATCAGCACCCGAGGAAAGTCGCGTTTGACGTCGAGCCCCTCGCGCCGGGCGATAAAGTCGAACAGGTCGCCGGATTCCCCGGTGGCATGGTCATAGCCGAGCCCGGCCTTGTCGCCTTCCAGCTCTATCTCCAGACTGTCGCCGGGATCGCCCTGCAGATTGCCGACGTGGAATTTCCGGCCCCGGATCGTACCGTGCGGAAACACCCACTGGAGCAACGGGCGCAGCTGGGCGAGCAGACGGGTTCGGATCCGATCCCGCTCTGCGCGTAGGTCGATCGTGTCCCAATCGCGCTGAACTGGGGCATCGTTGAAATCCAGCATCTCAGACCTCTGTGTCGTTCTGGGACACATCGATGCCTTCGGTGCCTGCAGGGGTGGGCGGATGGCCGAACTGTACGGACCAGGCTTCCAGCTCGCTGAGCCGGAAGCGCACCAAGCCTCCCAGCAGGTAATGGGGAATGCGTTTGCCGGCGCGCATCTTGCGGTCACTGAACCAGTAGTACGGCAAGTGCAGCGCATAGGCGGCCTGCCGGGCGTCGATCATGGCTTCCGAGGCCTGGATCATCGGCGTGGATGTGTTGTGGTCATTCATGACGGCACCCTCCAGCAGCGGTCCTGCCAAGCGCACAGCCGGCATTCGACATGGGTGGCGTCGGTGTAGGAGCGGGGCAGGAGTTCGCCGGCTTCGGTGGCGGTGATGATCTTCACCGCCCGATCGGACATCCGCTGGGCCAGGGCGCCATCGAACGGCACGCCCTCGGTGTAGATCTCCATGGTGTCCGCATTCACCGCCGTGAACAGGGCCGGGGACTCATGGAGCTGCAGATAGGCCTGGTAGATGGCGACCTGGGCGGCGTAGACCGGTTTGGCAACCGCCAGGCCATGCTTCTCCAGATCGCGCCAGGACTTGGCATTCAGGCATTTGTTTTCCCAGAGGCAGGGATAGGCGAAGCCCTCGGGCCCGCCGACGAAGATGCCGTCGACATGGCCCTGCAGCCGGCCGTCCAGGAGGGAAAAGCCGAACGGCTTGCCTTGGGCGTCCCGGGTCCGGAGATCGAATCCGGCGGCGCGCAGCCACTCCACCATGCAGTCCTCGATGACGTGGCCACGGCGGAAGATACGTAACAACGATCCCGAGAATGCCCGGCCCGGATCGACCGGCGCCTGCGCATATTCGTACTGCAAGGCCCGCTCGCAGGCGATGCCGAGCCGGGACGCGCCCAGATAGGTGCGCCGCGCCTGCCGGGCTTCCAGCGCCTGGAGTGCGGTATCCACTAGCACGCCCAGGCGCGCGTGCGGTTTCAGGTGGTGATTGAAATCCAGCATCAGAACGGTACTCCTGTGGAGGATTGGCATTGGCGGCGTTGGTCGAGTCGGCGGAAGTGCTCAGCCTCCTGTTCCGCCTGGCGTTCGTGAACTTCCAGCAAATGGGCCTGGAAGGCGTCGACGACGATCTCGATCAAGGTCAGAATTTCCTCGCGGCTGTAGGCTGCCAGGGGGCGTTCCAGGCCGAGCGCGGCCACGTAGTTCCCCAAGGGGCGAAGAGCCGCGGCCATGGCCGCCTTTTCGGTGTCGGTGGCATCGATCATCGGGACCTCCGTTTCCTGTAGCCAGCGCTGCTTTTGCTCCCGGAGTTTCCGGAGTGCTCCGAAGAGGATTTGGCAGCGGAACGAGCAGAACCGGAAGGTTTCGCGCCGGGTTTCCGGCCGCGCTTTCGGGCTTTGCCAGAGGAAGCCTCGGGCTTGTCGTCGGCAGATGGCACAGGGCATGGTCTGGTTGCTCCGGGGATGGCTTCGGGATGCTGGCAGCGACCGGCTTCGATCATCCGCTGCTGAAAGCAACGGGTGCAGTCGAGGCACGGCCAGTCCGGCGCGACGCCGCTGCGCCAGGCCAGGGCAACCCAAGCCTCATACTGCGTCTTCGAGGGAAAGCATTTGGGGAATCTCACAGCCCCACCGCCTTCCGGATGGCCGGACGGTTGAAGCGGAACGACAGGAGGGCCGAAGCCCGATAGCGGGACAGCCCCAGGTCGTGCCGGTACGAGGGCGGCAGATGCTGCAGTTGCTTCTCGGTGGCGGGCTCGTGCAGCCATTTCCGGCTCTTGTGAGCGGCGTCCTCGGTTTCGTGGGTGTTAAGGAAATCGTCGGCCTGGGCCATGCAGACCAGTCGCTCGCCGATGGCGAGACGCCGGGTCGTGCCGTTCTTGGCGGCGCCCACGGCATGCCAGTGGCCCTCCAGGAAGAACACTCCCGCCCAGGCGTTGAAGCCGGTTGCCATCAGCGAGCAGTCATCGCCGAAGAGATCGCACCAGAGAAAGGATGACCGTTTCAGCAGGTCGATCTCGGTCATAGTGAAGTCGGTCAGTCCCGGGCCGTTTGCGCTTGCCTCGCGGACCAATCGCTCCCACACGTAGCCGCACAGGGGGCACTCGCGGCAGCCGAGGGGGATCGTCGCCGCACAGTCCGGGCAGTCTTTCATCGGTGCCTCGCCCGAGAAGTCACGCCCCTCGAGGTTGGCTGCCTGCTCCAGGGTGCCGTGGGTCAGGGACGCGGTGCCGAAGTCGAGGACCAGGCAGTCCTCCTTGATCACGTCAGGAAACTCGTCGGGATCGACCACCCGAAGACCCCGCCCCACCATCTGCACGAAGGTGGAGGCATGGGAGCTGGGACGGAGCAGCACGACGCAGGCCGTCGGGGTATAGTCGTAGCCCTCGGTAAGCACGGCGACGTTGACCACGACCTGGACCGGGCCCCGCTCGTACGCCCGCAGCCGGGCCTTGCGTTCCTGGTCGGACAGGTCGCCATGGATCAGCACCGCCGGAACGCCGGCCTTGATGAAGGCCCGACAGACCGCCTCGGCATGCGCCACCGTCGAGCAGAACACGATAGTCTTGCGGCCCTCGGCCTTCTCCTGCCAATGCCGCACCACCGTCTGATTGATGGGCTGGGTGTTGAGAATGGCGGCGACCTCGTTCATGTCGAAGTCGGCAGCGGTCCGCCGCACGTGGCGAAGTTCGTCCTGCTTGCCGAGATCGATGACGTACGTCCTGGGCCGGACCAGATGCCCGGAGGCGATCAATTCGCCCAGGGTGATCTGGTCGCCGACATTGGAGAACACCGTCCGTAATCCCACGCCGTCACCCCGGTTGGGGGTGGCGGTGACGCCGAAGATCCGGGCTTTCGGATTCCTGGCCAGAACGCCATCGATTACCCGGCGATAGCTGGGCGAGGCACTGTGGTGGGCCTCGTCGATCACCAGCAGATCCAGGGTTGGCAGCATCTCCAGGTGCCGGGCGCCGGACAGCGTCTGCACCATGGCGAAGGTCGCCCGGCCCGCCCAGGATTTCTCCCGGGCGTCGTAGACCGAGGTGGAGAGCCCGGGATTGACCCGGGCAAACTTGGAGCGGTTCTGGTCGGTCAACTCATCGCGATGGGCGAGGATGCAGGCCTTGGCATCCGGTTCGGCGAGCACCTCGCCGGCGACCGCCGACAGCATGATGGTCTTGCCCGCCCCGGTCATGGCCGTGCCGAGGGTATTGCCATGCTGGTCCAGCGCCGCGAGGCAGCGCTGGACAAACACCTGTTGACGTTTGCGTAACAGCACGGCGGCCTCCTCACTGCGCCCAGCTCGGCCGTGCCGGAACGGCCGGCGCCGGTGAGGAACTCGATGCCGGGAATGCGGGGGACGGCTGGAACGCTTGGGACCCTGTCATCGAACCCATCAACGCCACGTACTCTCGATGATCCGGCAGAATGGCGGTGCGGATGGCATTGCGGTCGTCGCCCCGCTGATCCTTCTCGATATCAATGCGGGCCACGAACTCGATGCCGTCGAGCTCGACGAAGCCCCGGATGCGCAACGCGTTCTGGGCCTGTGGGGACGTATCCTTGGGGTGGATGCCGCGGGCGGAACTCAACACGGCGCGCAGGAAGCTGCGGCCCATGTTGGCCCACTCCGGTCCCTTTTCCGAATGCAGACCGATCAGGTTCCAGATCTTGCGTTTGGCGTAAGGGCCTTCCAACACCACGAACTCGGCGTTGAGATAGGCCGAGCCGGTTTCGGTGTTGCGGGTGGCATAGCCGCCGGTCCAGCCCAGGTTCGGGTTGTCGTAACCGCCGGGTTTCAGGGTCATCCGCACCTTGGCCAGGGTCTTGGGCGGAATCAGGTCGAAGGAGGCTTGTTCTTCGGCGTCCGAAAAATCTGTCCAACTGGTCATGATCAGTTCTCCTGTACGGATTGGGATTGGTGGGTGAGAGGGCGTTCGAAGGCGAGCCGCTCGGCAGCAGGTTTGGCAGGGCCGGCGATCTTGGCCATGAGGCGGCCGAGATGCGGCTCCTCGATGAGGTCGAGCCGGCCGGAGCGGTCCTTGGCGGGGTAGCTCCAGGGATTGAGGGTGTGGCAGAGGAAGGCGCGGTAGGCGGTGCCGTCATCAGCCTTGAGCTCGGCCAGGGTGATGACCTCGTCGACGATGCCGGGGAGTTCCAGGCCGGTCTTGGAGCCGTCGATCTGCAGGGAGAAGACCTTGCGGTTGAAGTCGTCGAGCTTCTCGTCGAGGATGCCGACGAACCACACGTTCTTGCCCCGGGTGTGCTGGAGATGGGTCAGCCAGGCGATCATCTCCTGGCCCATCAGGCCATAGGCGCCGCGGGTGTCCGGCTTGCCGGTCTTCTCGGAGTAGGCTTGGGGCTGCCCCTTGCACCACTGGAGGCACAGGCGTCCGGCAACCGTGATCGAGTCGACGAACACGGTGGCATACCTGTCGAGCACGGACGGGTCGCCGAAGCGGGCGCAGACGGCGTCGAAGTGGGCTTGGCTGAAGGGCTGGTCGTCCCGCAGCGCCGGATTGGGACCGCCGATGAACACCGCGAAGTCGCGGCACTCGGGCCAGGTGCGCGGCCGGAGGGTGTCGCCGGCCCAGCCCTCGACGGCGAGATCGCCCGCCTCGAGATCGAAGAACAACGTGCCCTCAGGCGGCAGCGTCCAGAGCTGCGAGGTCTTGCCGAGGCCGCTCTTGCCGACCAGCACGCCCTTGACGCCCCGCCGTTCAGCAAAGCGCTGGTCGGCGCTGATGATGGGGAGGCCGGTCATTCCGCACCTCCTTCCAGCAGCAGCGCCAGCCGGAACGAGGCCTTGCCGGACTTGACGGTGCGAGCCTCGGCGAACTGCGCCTTCAGCGCGGGCGGCCAGTGGTTGTAGCGTGACTCCGGGACCGAGTACTCGACCTCCAGATAGCCCTGAACCTTTTCACTGGAGGCGGCGATCTTCTCGGCCAGGGCCGCCAGCTTGGGCTGATCCCACGACACCCGTTTCGGCAGGTCGTAGGTCACCCGCAAGGGACCATCGGTCAGATGCGCCACGCCGAAATCGCGGCCGGAGGCCCGCAAGGCGGCCTGGCCGGCTTCGCCATAGCGCTGCGCCAGCGCGGCGGTCATCCGTTCGCGGGCCTGCTTGACCCAAGTGGTCAAATCGCTGAGCAGACCATCGAGCTCTTGCAGCTGCTCCGGGGGCAATGCCGCCATTCGGCCGACGGACAGTTCCGGCAGCTGAGCGAGGGAGAGTTCCAGTTCGTGCATGGCGACCTCCCTCAGGCGGAAACCCGAGCGCCGGTCGAGTAGCGGGAGCACCGCCGCTCGAAGGCTTCGATCTCGGAAATGAGGTAGATGACCCGGGCTCCGAGCTTGCAGAAGACCGGACCGAGTTGCTCCTGGCGCCAGCGGCGCAGGGTCTTGACCGAGAGCCCCCAGCGGGTAGCCAGCTCGTTTTCGTCGAGGGCGATGCGTGGGGCGCTGTCTGAATGTACCCGGCGGGCATTCCGGCCGGATTTAACGGATAGGACTTGGTTTTGCATTTCAATGTGCCTCCTGGATGAAATGGGCACATTGAATTCTCCGCATGGATTTATGGGCGGTGTCTGGTTCCGTTTATGGGGAGATTTATGGGTTGCGCCGAACCCGATATCGGGCTCTGCGGGTCTTCTCGATCACGTCCTCACGCGCTGCAACACCGCCGAAGGCATCATCGAACGATTGGTAGCCGGTATTGGCCAGACCGTTGACGTCGGCCCAGGATATCTCCGGGGGAGCTTTGCCATCGACACCCCACATGACCTTAACGATCTTGGCGCGCTCGGGCGAAAGCTCGCGCGATCTGGGGAAGTGGGGCAATTTGAGGCGATTGCCCCGCAAAAACTGCTCAGGCTCGGATGCGCCGTTGGCTGTCACGAATCCACACAGCACCCGGTCGAAGGCAGGGGCGTCGAAGATGTCCTGGCCGTCGTCGGTCACGCGCAGGAAATCGCCGAGACCGCGCATGGCATGGTCTCCAGGGAGCTCGGCGGCCGAAGGCTGATGCCGCAGCACGATGCCGCCGCGTGGCCAAATGGGGTCACGCAAGGCAGTCGTGACCTGAGGATTCGGTGCACGCTCCCACATGCGTCCGACGAATACCGGGGAGAACTCGTGCGTGCCTGTGATTCGGACATTGCCGAGATGCCAGAGGTGATCGGGTACCAAGACTCGTCGCTCAGGCCGTTGTCGCGGCTCGATGCCGATCAGCACCGCCAGGTCGTTCAGCCACGCGTCCACTTGAAGCACATATCGCGTGATTTCAGCGAGGGGACGTTCCACGATTCGAGACCGGCGCTGGGGACTGCGGTATCGGAACAGTCGGGCATCCTCGTCGATATCGACCTCGACTTCTTCTTCCGAGTCGAGGAACGGCACCATCACATGGGTGAGGTAGCTGTCCTCCGTGACCCAGCCGCGTCGCCGGAACTCTTCCCGATGACGTCCGAGCGTGATCGCCAGAACCCGCGGCTCAATGCTGGGCACACGTTCCAACGCGGCCAGATACTTCCGGTATGCCGACATCCAGTCCTTCTCAGAACTCGCACACCACGCCGAGGCGCGCCAACTGCTCGATCACGCGCTTGCGATCCTCCTCGGTCTTGCTCTTGTCGTTCAGGCCATTGGGCGCCGTGATCTGGACGGCGACATTGTGCGCTCTGCGGTACGGTTGCTTGGCCATCCGGAACACCAACTTGACCTGCGACAGGGTATAGCCGGTCAGGTCATCGATGTTGTAGTCCTCGAAGGCGACCTGATAGATCGGCCGGTGGTCGCGGCGGTCTCGGGTGACCAGCAAGGTGCTGGACAGGTGCTGCACGATGTCGCGTCCGTTCGCCTCGTCGGTCGCGTGCTGTTCGAAGGGCCGCGCGATCTTGAGCTGCAGGATGGAAATCTTCTCGATGCCAGCGACGCGCTCCTGGTCAATTCGCTTGAGCATCGCCGGTGTCGAAAAGCCCAGCAGGTCGAACTCGCGCATCGGCATCTCGTTGATCTCCCCGTCACAGGCCAGCACGACATCGCGGAAGAGGGTGGCCAGCGATCGACGGGACTCCTTGTCCTCGCAGAAGACCCCCAGCGAGCCACTCCCAGGCTCCCACGAGAAACAGGCCGACATGGCCGCAGGCTCCTCGTGCTCGACGACTTCGCCGTCGGCGACCTGCTTGAAGCGGGCCGTGGACCCGTTGAACGTGGCGGTCACGGTGTGGAGCAGCACCGGCGTGGCTTCATCGGCGTCCTTGCCGCCGCAACGGTCCGCATGCGCCAGATCGCGCCTGGTAAACTGTTCGATCAGAATCTGGTCGGGCGAGACCTTCGGAAACAGCTCGGCGATACGAGCGCGGAGCTGTTCTTCCACGGCGGCGTCGATCCTGGGCTCGATGCCCTTGGGCCCGAGATAGTGGCTGGAAAAGCTTTCGCTCTTCCACTGGCGGTGCATCGCCTGCAAGCGCTCGGCATGATCGAAGCGTTGCTCCCGTTTGGCCCCCGCCTCCGGATACTCCTGCAACAGGAACAGGTGCAATGCGCGGCTGTACCGATCCGTAGGCGTCTCGAGTGCGGCGGCATCCCGTTCGTCCTCTTCGTCGAGGAGGGACTGGACAGCTTGCACACCATACTCGTCGTCCAACAGGACGATGCGCTCGGCTGCGCATTCGATGCGGTGCTGCTCGTGGACGCCGAGCCTGGCCACAGCCTGGAAGAACGCCTTGCGGGCCGGAATGGACAGCGCACCCTTGGCCGTTTCCACCAGAGCCTCAATCTCCGCCAAGGGGATACCGCCCGCCCGTTCGACCAGCGTCAAGACGAAAGCGGGCCGTTTGGATTTGCGTACCAGCGTGACGAAGTGTTCCAGGCACGGCAAAATCTCGGGGCCATCGTCCGTCCGGCGACGCCGAGGCTTCCCCGGGGCTTGCGGCTGGTCCGCGGCCATTGGGCTCTGGGTTTCAAGGTCTTTGGGTTCGACTGTGGTCATAGGCAAACTCCTAGGCTAAATAAAATGCGCGATTGCGCGAAACGTTAATTAGTGGCGTCAAAAAATGCCGACCCGAGGTCGGCACCGTGGTGGGGACAACGATCAGTGGATCTTGGTCCCCGAGTGGAGAAGGCCGTAACGTTCCATCCGAACTTGGATGAAGCGGCGGTGAACCCGGAAGCGCTCGGCCAGGGCTTTCTGCAAGCCTTCCATGTGAAACAGGCCCAAGTCGCCGTCAGCCGTCAGCCGCAGTTGGGCATCGGGTAACTCAGGATAAAGCGACGGGTGGCGATGGATAGTCACGCCGTGCTGCGGCGCCAGTTCCTCGACCGCTTGTGCCAAGCGCTGGCGCGGCACGAGCAACGACCCCATGAACTCGTTGGCGCGCAGCTCGGCAAAATGGACCTCCCGCTCAATCTGGCGGTTGATCACGCTTGGGACAGGGGGCTGGTGCTCGGATGACGTCGGATTCTTCGCCAGGTGTTCGGCATCGCGGGTTGTCGTGCGGTACGCCTTGCGTGCGAATTCGTCGGGATCATCGAACAAGCCTGGGCCCTGGTTGGCGGCCGCGATCCAACCGGGCGCATCGAAAATCGCATGCCCCAGTTCATGGGCGAAGGTGCTGAGCACCAACTCGGCGGTGGCGGAATCGCTCACCGGCGTGACGGACAGCAATGCGGCCTCGATGGAGGCGCCCGGGTCGAACTCGCAGACGCCCAGAACCGGCTGGCCCTGCTCATCATTGACCGGGTGCTCGGTGGAGACCCACAGATCGAAAGCCATGCCGTTGATCTTCAAACCCTCAATGCCTTTCAGCACGTCCAGTGGCAGGGCGTCGACACTGGCCTCCACCAGTTGCCGGCGTGCCAGCCCGGCAATCTCTTCCACTTCCGAGTGCTTGAGGAAATGGGGGAGCCTCCGGTCGCAGCACCGGTAAGCGAGGGTCAGCACCGGCATTCACTTTTCCTCGGAAGTGCAGCGGCGGTACATCCTAACGATGTTCCCCACGTCTTTCTGCATGTCCGGAGGCAGGCGACTCGCCTCGATGAAGGCCTCATCCGGGTTCTCGCCCAGGATTTCGGCCGCCTTCTTGATCAGTTCATCCTTCGGCGGTTTCTCCATGCCTCGTTCGATGCGCGACCAGTAGGCCGGGGATATGTCCAGCTGCCGGGCGAATTCATTCATCGGAATGCCCTTCGTCTCTCTTTTCTGCCGGATGTAGGCTCCGAAGCTCATGGTGTAACTCAATTGCGTAATTTGTTAATTGACGTAATCTTAGTGATCTTCCTATTTGTCGTCAACTGTTTCGTTAACGCACAACACAATGGCTTGGCTGGCTGCCCCCGGATATAGCCGATTACCCTCCTTTGCCATTCGTTTCGGAAGATCAGTTGCATCATGGATGACGATTGCAATTCCGTGGAGCCGTCATGAAGAACATCGAACTTGCTTCGCCGACCGTAATGTCGGCGATAGCGCGCGCCGCCGAGATCACCTCAATCCTAGCCGCCGCCATCGTCCGCACCCACCTCGCACACGCCGAGAAAGAGAGAGCCGTTGACCTTGGCTTTGTGGTCAGGCAGCGCGTTCATACAACCCCCTATCCACAGGAGAGATTGTGATGAACGAAGCCAAGACCTCGGTGGCCGCCCAAGTGGCGGCGCTGCCATCCCTTCCCATCAAGAAGCTCTGGGTGCTCTGGGACCGCTACTTTCCACGCCGCCCCGAGAATCCGAACCGCCACTACCTGGAGTCGCGCATCGCCTACAAGCTGCAGGAGGAAGCCTTCGGCGGCCTGTCGCCCGACACGCGCCGGCGGCTGATCAACATCGGCATCCAGCATTCCAGAATCAAGGAGCGCCGCAAGTCCCGCGACATTCATCTCGCGCCGGGCACGGTGCTGGTGCGCGAGTGGGCGGACCGCGACCATCAGGTAAGGGTCACCGCCGAAGGCCTGTTCGAGTACGAGGGGCGCTCTTTCAAGAGCCTGTCGGCCGTGGCCCGGCACATCACCGGCACTCCGTGGTCAGGACCACTGTTCTTTGGGCTGCGCCGTCCTGGGGAGGGCTACGAATGAGCGAGATCGCCCATACCAAGCCGCGCAAGCGCTGCGCCGTGTACTGCCGGGTGTCTTCGGACGAACGCTTGGATCAGGAATTCAACTCCATCGACGCTCAGAAAGAGGCGGGCCACGCCTTTGTCGCCAGCCAGCGGTCGGAGGGCTGGATCCCTGTGGCCGACGACTACGACGACCCCGGCTACTCCGGCGGCAACACCGAGCGACCGGCACTCAAGCGGCTGATGGCCGACATTGAAACCGGCCAGGTCGACATCGTGGTGGTCTACAAGATCGACCGCCTGACCCGCAGCCTCGCCGACTTCTCCAAGATGGTCGAGGTATTCGAGCGGAAAGGCGTCTCCTTCGTCTCGGTTACCCAGCAATTCAACACCACCACGTCGATGGGCCGGTTGATGCTGAACGTGCTGTTGTCCTTCGCACAATTCGAGCGGGAGGTCACCGGCGAGCGCATCCGCGACAAGATCGCCGCCGCCAAGCGGAAAGGCATGTGGATGGGCGGCGTGCCGCCCCTGGGCTACGACGTCGAGCACCGGCAACTGGTCATTAACGAAGCGGAAGCTGCCATCGTGCGGCGCATCTTCGAGGACATGCTGACCATCGGCTCGACCACGCGGATCGCGGCCAACCTGAACGCCGAGGGCCTCACCACCAAGGCCTGGACGACGCAAGACGGCCGGCCGCGGAACGGCATCCGCTTCGACAAGAAATACCTCTACAAACTACTGCGCAATCGCATCTATCTGGGCGAGCTATCGCACAAGGGAAATTGGTACCCCGGCGCACATCCGGCCATCATTGACCATGGGCTATGGGGCCGGGTCCACGAAGTGCTGGCCAAGGACGCCCACACCCGTTCGGTGGACACCAAGATACGTTCGCGCACGGATGCCTTGCTGCGCGGGCTGCTTTACGCCCCGAACGGCGAGCGGATGTACCCGACGTACTCGCGCAAGAACGGCCGAAAATACCACTACTACGTCTCCAAATCGGAATCCCGCTTCGGCGCCGCCGAAAAAACCTACGAGCGTATCCCCGCCGAGGAGGTTGAAACCGCGACCCTCGTGCAGATCAAGACGGTGCTGGCCAGTCCGGAGTCCATCGCCTCCGTGTGCCGCTTCATCCAGCAAAACGGGGCGCAGATGGCGGAAGATCAGGCGGTAATGGCGATGGTCCGGCTCGGGGATGTGTGGGAACAACTCTACCCGGTCGAGCGCCATCGCATCGTCAATTTGATGATCGAGCGCGTCGATCTGGTTTCCGGCGGCCTGAAGATCAAATGGCGCGAACTGGGCTGGAAGGAACTGATCGGCGAATTCACACCCTACGGCATCGGGGTGGAACTGGTTGAAGTGGAAGAGACGGTATGAGCGGGGAATGGGAAACCTTCGTGCCGCTGACCTTCAAGCGGCGCGGTGTGCGGCGATTGGCGGCGACCGAAACCCCGGCGCACGACACCACGTTTTTGGAAGGGCTGGGCCGTGCCTTCTACTGGCAACACCTGCTCGACACCGGCGTGATGAAAAGCGGCTCGGCCATCGCCCGGGCGGAAGGTCTGCACCACTCGGTGGTCAACGAACTATTACGACTCACCCTGCTGGCCCCGGACATCATCGAGCAACTAATGGCGGGGCGGCAACCGCGACGCCTGACACTGATGTGGTTTCAGCGCAACCGGCTGCCGGTCGAATGGCAAGCTCAGCGGGACATCATGGCGAGTTTCGAGTAGGAGGAGACGATGGCGAAGAAAGACAAAGGCGTGCTGACCGGCAACCCGGTGACCTACCAGATTCCGAGCCCGGCGGGCGGCGTGCAGATGGAAACCTTCATCCCTTGGACGCTGGTCAAACGCGGGGTGAAGAAACAGGTTATCACCCCGTTGGATATGCCGGAAGCGTTCTCAGAGGAAGCTCATCAGGAACGCCAGGCCCGTGAACGGCTGCAGGACAGTGCGCTGTTGCGCGCACTCGGGCTGGCTCACCATTGGCAACGGTTGCTGGACGAACAGCGAGTGGTGTCCACGTCCGAGATCGCCCAGGCCGAGGGTATCGATGTGACGCAGGTGCGCCGTCTCCTGCGGCTGACCTTGCTGGCTCCGAAGGTCATCGAACAACTGATCGGTACGTCGGAGATGATGCTGGAGCAGGTCATGCGCCGGGCTTGGCCCAACGCCTGGGAAGGCCAGATACAACTGCTTGCAGCATTGTCCTGACGTGCCGCCCCTTGCAAGAAGCCGCCTTCGGGCGGCTTTTTTGCGCCTTCTCCATTCTCAGTCGCCGCCGGTACAGCAGTTCTTAGTCACAACCCGACCCGCGCAAACCCGCGCCAATGCTGGGTGTGGCGTCGAGAACGCTCGCGAGAACGGCAGAGAAAATGGGGCGCAGAGAGAAGAAAAACGGGCCGGAATGGGGCATTTCGAAGGTATGCCGCTCGCGAGGCCAAGTCGCAGAACCGCGCCAACACTGGCGTTGCGGGCATGAAAAAGCCCAACCGAAAATGGTTGGGCTTTGGTTGAATGGTGGACCGGAGGAGGATCGAACTCCCGACCTCTGCATTGCGAACGCAGCGCTCTCCCAGCTGAGCTACCGGCCCAAGTGCAAAAAAGACAAGGCTAATCGTTAAATACAATACTCCTTCGACAT